>Ga0208765_1000098_pt1 | contig 50005 bp, 48 predicted proteins | sample ETNtaG_2_FD_185783 | JGI IMG/M metagenome (GOLD analysis project Ga0208765, IMG submission 185783) | Marine microbial and viral communities from oxygen minimum zone, Eastern Pacific Ocean - ETNP201406SV203 (SPAdes) (version 2) | ecosystem: Environmental > Aquatic > Marine > Oceanic ...
AAAATGTCGTCACTGGGAGAACGTCTTAATTTTGTCCGCAAGAACAAAGGCATGACGATGGAGGAGTTTGGAAAGCATCTAGGTTACGGGCAGGGAAAAACTCCTGCGAATCAGTTCATGTCGAGGATGTTCTTGAACTACAGGCAACCGACTCAAGAAAACCTCATTCAACTGAGTGAAGAAGGAATAGATCTGAATTGGCTTTTAACAGGAAAGGGTGAGCTTAAGTTAGGTCAATCCGGTCAAAATGCTGAATCAAATCAAATTGTTCAGCATTATTATGATGGCCCCCATTATGTTGAAACCGTAATCACTCAGGAGATGCTCTATCCACAGCTTTTAGGGTATTCCATAATGAAATATACACCATAAAGATTGATACTCAAATGATGTTTCCTACGATCAAGATCAATGACTTGGTCAATGCTGTAAAAGTAGATGAAATTCGAAAAGACGGACTCTATGTTCATATCAATTTGTTCCGTGGGATGGAGATGCTCTGGATCAACCGACTCTTTCATTCTCCCGTAAATGCTTCCTATATTTGCAAATATGATCATCCCAACTATGAGAACGTGGAAATTCTCTATTCCGTCTTGGAAGAAAACATACTCAACTTGAGGGTATTCAGCACCATCTTAACCGTAGACAAGATCTAGACCTTCAAAAAATCATGAAAAAAATATTTGAACTGGAATCAAGGAGCATTTTCGCTTCGTCTCTTTTCTCCCGTGCATCAACCAAACTGACTTGAGGCCATACTCTTATTGCATAAGTTTTCCCCTTTCCCCGGAACTGGTAGTCCATTCTCTAGTACTTACCTCCGTTAGGATGCAGTTCCAGATACATGCTTCCTCCGTCGGATAATTTTCTCTTCTTTTCACCACACTTGCTGTTCCTTATAGCAAGCTCAGTAAGCCTATTTGTGGGCATCTTTGGCTCCTAAAACTAGGGTATATGAAATCAGGTTCATAAATATACCCTGGTTAATGGCCTGGAATTTATTAAATTGTCTTGGAAGTTGTTGGATTAGGAAAAGCTATAGAGGTCTAGAATCGCAGGGACTATGAGGGTCTAAAAAGATATAATTGGATGTTCCAGGAAATTACGCTGGCGGAGGAGGAGACATTCACATTGCTAGTATTATCAATGCTCTATAGACTACTATTCAATTTATACCGTGAACTTTAGGGAACAGGCCGAGGAATTTTATGTGAAAAAAAGAGCCGGGCAGTCCAGGCCGCACCCGCGAGCTACGCCCCCACCGAATTGGAATCACCCTACTCTTTGTATAAGTTATTTCCTCCAACAAGAGTCTCATCCCAGTCCTTCAGCATTTTAGCGTTCCAGATAACAGGGTCGTACCCTTGGACAGGAACCTAATCTTCGAACTTGAAAGAGACTTTCACCTTCGCACGGAAAGCGCGCATTTTGCCTTCCTCAATCTGCATATCCAATTGAATAATTTCAGCGATTCGGAGGTTACGTACCGATTTGGAAGCTTTTTCCACTGCGGCTGTAGCAGCCTTCTCCCAGGACTCTGTACTGGTTCCGACCAGTTCGATAACTTTATACACACTTTCAGTCATAGTTCCTCCCGAATTTTTTAGTAATGGCAGAGATTTTTTCTCCAGCCCGAACGGTTGCTAGAAGGTAGACTGCACAGCACCGAGTCCTAACTTGGACGAGCGGAGACCTAATCGATTTTCGCAATCGATTTAATCATCTCACATCAGGAACTTAAATAGGTCAACCCTTTATTTATTCTAATGGAAAATCAAGGATTCCCGGGATCCTCAGATAGACTCAACAAAAGGACCACCAAAAGGACATCAAAATTGAAAGAACTTTGAAAACTGTCCGTTTGCTGGAAATTTCTGATCCCTATGAACTGCATTCGAGTCGCGGCGGGAGCACATGCTTCGCCCTAATGTCCGTAGGAGGGTTGGGGAGACAATCGATGGTTCCTTTCGAAATACCTAATTCGAATTTTAGTCTTGGAAGGTCGGCACGAAAATGTACTGTTGCTTTTCATCACGTTCATCCTAATTGTTAGAGGTCATATGAAAATTTCAGCAGAACAGGCTCTGAGAGCATTCCAGGAGTCCTTTGAGAATGGAGATTCCAGTCCACTCGCAGCAATTCTCTCCGATGATTTCGTCTTCACGAATACCTATGATAAAAGAATGACAAAAGACGAAACCCTTGAATGGGCAGCAGATACAGATATAAGAATTTCAGATTGTAAAACCCTTTTTGAAAGCGAGGAGATCTTGGTTGGTCTGCACAGCGTTTCTGAACCCGGAAAGCCTTCATCACAGGTCATGTTTTTTGCTGAAGTGAAAGGTTATGGGAAAATAGGTTCATGGAGAGTCAATCGTGCATTTGAAGTAAACTAGGGAACTGACACCATTTGAACTGAATCCGGAGTAGCAAAACTTCCTGATCAAGATCAACTAACGACTTTGGGCTTTTAGGTTCATTGAAGGAAAAGAGGAGAAAATGGATGAAAATACAATAAGAGAATTTTCCCAAAAGATTTTTCATGACTTGGCTGGCAGCATGGGATCGGCGATGGCGTATGTGGGAGTTAAAAATGGGATTTTTAAGATCATGAAAGATCAGGGCGAAATGACTTTGGAATTGATTGTGGAAAAAACAGGGCTCAATAACCGATACCTCGAGGAGTGGCTTAAAGGCATGGTATGCACGGGTTACCTCAAGTACCATCCAGAAAGAATAACCTTCGAACTCCCTGAGGAACATGCTTTTTTACTGGCCTCAGATGGAACGGATCATTTCATGGGAGGACTTTTCTCTGCAGTTCCTATGATGGTTGGAGTTGCACCTAAAGTTGCTGATGCATTCAGAAATGGAGGTGGAGTCCACTTTAACGAATTTGGAGAAGAAGGGGTTGATGCAATCAGTCTGATGAACGAAGGAACTTACCGCCAACGTTTAGCGAGTTATTGGATGAAATCCATACCGGATATTTTTCAAAAATTGACTGAAGGATGCACAACACTCGATTTTGGGTGTGGTACCGGAAATGTTTCAATGACCCTCGCCGAAGCTTTTCCAAGAACCACGTGTTATGGAATTGATTTGGATTTGACTTCAATACAAAAAGCAGAACAGTCTGCACAAAATGCAGGATTCAAGGACAAGATATCTTTCATCCATGGAAATATTGAAACCCTTGAAGATCAACAATTTGACCTAATTACAATACTTGACTGTATCCATGATCTTGTGGATCCAGTGGGAATCCTGAAATCTCTAAAAAAGATGCTGCGTCAAGGAGGATCAATCTTTATCGTAGAACCAAAGGCAGCAGACAAACTTGAAGAAAATATTAACCCAATTGCAGGTATGTATTATGGAATGAGCCTCTTTCACTGCATGACTCAGTCCATTGCTGCAGGTGGCCCTGGCCTTGGTACTTGTATGGGGCCCCAAAAAATGGAAGATTTGATCAAGGAATCAGGATTCAGTCAATTTGAAATCCTTAAGATAAAAAGTCCCGTGAGTCTTTTCTATCGAGTCGGCATCTAGATGCTCAAGTTTTTTACTTTTTTTGATAAAGTTCTGATCGGAGTCTTCAGAATCGGGTACATTCTGAAAGATGATCCCACAGATTCTTTCAAATCGACACGGGGGGTGTCATGGATAGGTGGTCCTAAAGAGGTGCACCGCCCGCAAGCAGATAATGTTCTTCTCGATTGGTCATTTTTTGCGTATCAGAGAACTTATCGTTCACCCACGGACGGTTCATGTTCTGAGATGCATAAGTCAGACCGAAATGGAGGGATTTCCAAGTCGAAACTCATTCAGGGGGCTTATCGCCCTTTACTGGACCTGGGATGCGGGAAGTGATGGGGAAACATGTAGGCTATGACGTTGCTTTCCGAAGGTTCCCTGCCAAACAAAAGGCTGAAGATTTTTGCCTTGGGAGGAATAGGCATCAAAATCTATAATAACTTTTTTTCAAAACAAAAAAGGGGAACACATTATGGCAAACGCTTATCTCGTTGCGGTTTACAATAAAATTATTGACCCAGAAAAAATGCAAAATTATTGTGCAGATGCTCTCCCAGCAATGATGGCTAACGGTGGAAAGAAAGTATTAGCAAGAGGCGCAAATATTACCAGAATCGAAGGAATTCCACCTGAAAGAGCGGTTATATTAGAATTTGAAAACGTTGAGGCAGCTCAGAAAGCCTACCATAGTGAGGATTATCAAGCAGCCCTGAAAAAACTCGATGGAGGCGCGGACCGTTTTCTGTTTGTTATAGAAGGAGCTTAAAAAATAAAGCTCTAATGTATCAGTTCTGAGTTCGAGTCATGGCGGGTACTCTAGCATTCCATGACAACTTTAAGGGTTGTGTGGGCAGAGGCACCCCTCTAAAGATTGGAATGCTTTATTCGTTCTTTGCAGGACGGGGTTTCACGATCATTGTACTGGTCGTGATGAAAACGTCCTCTCCGTTTTGGTTCTTCAATGTGCTGGTGTAGCGGACAAAACCTAAATCGGGTTTACTGACCGACACCCGACTTTCCTTGATTTCCACCTGTCCACTCAGACGATCTCCAGGTCGCACCGGTTTCGGCCAGAGCATTTCTTCATGACCCGGTGAACCCATGGTGGTTTCATGGCAAAGAAATGATTCGTGCATCATGCGCAGCCAAACCAGGGCGGTCAACCATCCACTCGATATGATGCCTCCAAACACCGTTTCTTGTGCTGCCTGTTCATCAACATGAAACGGAAAAGGATCATACTTTCGTGAAAATTCGATGATTTCCTCTTGCTTCAATTCATAGGTCCCAAGTTCGAACACATCACCAGCCTTGTAATCTTCAGCATAAAGAATCGGCATTTTCCTCGTCCTCCTTCCTTGAAGTGAAAACTCAAATCAGCAATGTCCTGATCTGTTTGACATAGTTTTCAAATAAATGATGCCACTCAAACATGAAAAGGTTTTTGAATCAAGCCTGTTATCGCGTGGACATTGATGGGCAAGAACCTGCTGATCCATTCAGAAGCATATCCTTTTTTCTCCCTTGGGTATCCTCTCCTGAAGCCCAAAGCTGGTTGCATTATTCTCAAATTTGCCTTTCATGGAAATGGAAGGTTTAGACTTTTTAAAACCAAAGGATTGAGTTCCCCAACATGAAAACGTATTTTGGATCGAACAAAGGTCTGAATACAAAACATGGATCTGGATTCATCATCCAACGATCCTAAAGGACGTTAGATATCAGACTTAACGGTTCAACCATATGTAATTAAAGAGGAAAACCATGACAGGGACGATGAAGTTGAGCAGCGTGGAAGTAGAACTGGAAAAACGGGAAGATGGAAGCAGGATCATCCGCAACAAAGTCCCCTTGGCACCCTGCCCGGATAACCTCTGCTCGTGGCTGCATCGGAATGCAGAAGAATTTCCACAGAAGCCTTTCCTGATGCAAAGAAACCCGGATGGGGAATGGCAGGGATTGAGCTATGGGGAGGCCAGGCACCAGGTGAACCGTCTCAGCAACGGCTTAGTTGCACGGGCACTGGACCCGGAACGCCCTTTGGCCCTACTTTCAGAAAACTGCATCAACATGGCTTTGTTTAAGCTGGCTTGTATGCAGGTGGGTTTTTCAGTGACACCGATTAGCTATGCCTATTCCGCTATTTCAAAAACCGGTTCACACATCAAGCACATACTGGATGTAACCGGCTCGCCCCTGTTGATCATGTCCGATGCAGACCTGCACATGAACAAACTCAACCAGTGGGAACTGGGCAAGCTGCAAATGTTTGCTTTTTCCAACAGTGAACAGCATTCAAATGTAATGGATTTCGAATCCCTGCTGGAGGACGATACCGAACTCACGATGGAGGCTCAGACCCAATTTGACGCAGTCACCCCGGATACGGTAGCAAAAATTCAGTTCACCTCAGGATCCACCAACCTCCCCAAGGGGGTCATTGTGACCCATGGGATGATGGTTACAAACCAGGTAGGCATTCACCAGATGTGGCCCTTTATGGACCGTAACGAGGTGATCATTGACTGGCTCCCCTGGAACCACACCTTTGGAGGAAATTTTGTCTTCAACATGATGCTCAAGCATGGTGGAACTTTTTACATTGACCACGGTAATCCGACACCAATCGGCTTGAAAAAAACCATTGAAAATATCAGGGATATTTCTCCATCCATTTATTTTGGGGTCCCCCGAAGCTACACAGCACTTTACGCGAAGATGAAAGTCGATGAGCAGCTGAAAAAAGCTTTTTTCAAAAACTTGAAATTTATTTTTACCGCAGCAGCGGCACTGGACCAGTCAACCTACAAGGGCATGCAGCAAATGAGTAAGGAAGTTCTGGGAAACCCATTACCTTTTTTCAGCGGTTGGGGAACGACGGAAACATCGCCGGATGCAACCTTGGTTTATTGGAAGGTCGATGAAGCCCGGGTCATTGGATTGCCGATACCAGGGGTAGAAGTTAAACTGACCCCAGATCCTTCAGGCAAGACGGAACTGCGGGTGAAGGGCCCCAATATCACACCGGGTTATTTCAACCAGCCCGAGGCAACCGCAGCGGCATTTGACGAAGAGGGATTTTACCTCACCCAGGACGGAGGTAGGTTTTTGGACCCGGATCAGCCTGAAGCCGGGCTTGTTTTCGACGGGCGTACTTCAGAGAATTTCAAACTTGCCAGCGGGACCTGGGTTCATAACAGCGGTCTGCGGTCCAGCATCAACGCTCTCGGCCAGCCTTACCTGCTGGAAGTGGTCGTAGCCGCTCCGGACCGCGACTACCTGACGGCCATGGTCTTTCCCAACCTGCCTGGGCTACGAGGGAAATTCCCTCAGGTTTCGGAAGCACACCCGAATGATCCAGATTTTTTGCAATGTCCTGAAGTCGTCGGTTTTTTTCACAAAGTTTTTCAGGAACACAATTCCAAGCACCAGGGAAGCAGCGCACGCTTCGAACGTTTTTCTCTGCTGCAGGAGCCACCACGCATTGACCGTAACGAAACAACGGACAAGGGGTACATTAACCAACTGGCGGTTCTCAACCACAGGGCAGGGATCGTCGAAAGCCTTTATGCTTTCTCAATCCCTCCCGGAGTCATCGTCGTAGATGCTGAGAATTGAAAACTGCCTGGTCATCTGCTTGAACACGAAATCGAAAAACAGCGCTGACGGACTGACTTCTCTATCATCGTTCAATTTTTCTGAGAACATGCCCAAAGCCTAGCCCGAAAGGACCCTGGATAAAACCTCCATTATTTATAAGGTTCAATCGGGCCTTCTATCTTCAGGAGTGGGGGGTACCGATCTGTAGGAATTATTCACCAGTGAAGGCAGGAAAGACCAAAGAATGCCAAGGATGATTATTGCCGATCCTCCCATTTCTGATGGACTGATCATTGTTCCGTATATCAGGTATTCGAGCATCAGGGTCAGCAATGGGGAAAACATTCCGAGCAGCATGGCTTTGGCGATGGTTATGTGTTTCAGCGCATAGGTGTAGGCAACACGGCCCATGAAAGGGCCAAAAAAAGCCGCCATCCCAAGCATGCTCCATTCTGAAAATGTAAGCCCTTCGAGGTCATTCCGAATCTCCGTTGAAAGCAAAAGGAGGAAAGTCGCAATAACCAGTCGACTCACATTGAGTACCTGGGGATCCACCAAATGGATGATGGCCTTGGAAATCACCTGGATCAGGGCAAAGGCCAGTGCACATCCAAAAGCCCAGAGGACTGGAAACAAGCTATCGGTGGGAATGCTCAACCCTTCCGATTTCATTACCGTCACCCCAACCATCACCAGCATCACTCCGATCCATAAACGAAGGGATACCCTTTCGTGTAAAAACAACCACCCAAGGATCATGGCCATCACGATTTCAGTACGGGCAATCACCATAAAAAGGGTAGCCGAGCTTTCTTCCAGCGCACGGCATAGGGCATAGTTTCCTGCAATTCCAAACAGGGCCACCGCAACAATACCTAGTAGGGTTTTTTTGCCCAAGACTATGTTTGCACGATGAATCCAGGCTCCGGGAACTGAAAAAATGAGTGCAAAAAGAAAGACGCCACAGACAGCACTCATCAGATCCATCGTCTTAAGACTGATCTGGTATGGAATGGCATACAATCCTCCCCCGATGATGAACAGAGGAACCAGGAGGTAAGGGGGAAAGTGCAAAGGAAATGTGTGATTCAGTAAATAATCCGGAGGACCGAAATACCTGATGAAAAAACCTAAAAAAAAAGGCTGTCCTGAAGCATCACTCAGAACAGCCTTTTTTCAACATCATGGTCGGTTTGGCACCACAAGAACATCATAGGACTTCGCAGTTCCTGCGTCAAGGGTATCGTCAACCCTGGGGCATTTCTTCAGCAAGCACGAAGATCCTCTGCTATGATTATATGATGTTTTAAACGCTTATATAATGACTGGTTTTCTTGTGAAAGACTGATTCACTTCAAGAGAACCCCTTCTATTTTCTTATCCGTGGCTGTCAGCAAAAAACAAGGTGGAGTCCATTCTGAACCACAGCAGTTAAGCCTTTCTGAACGCCTTCAGGCGCTTCGAAATCTGCCTAGTTTTTTCCATCTGATCTGGGAATGCAGTCCTGTTCTCAGTGCCATGAACGCAGGTTTACGGAGCCTTCGGGCATTACTTCCCTTGGGCATGCTTTACCTGGGCAAGCTGATCATCGATGAAGTCGTCTTTCTGACCTCGGCCAGCGAGCCAGATTTCGAAAGAGTCGGAATACTGGTTCTGATCGAGCTGGGTCTGGCCGCATCGACAGACCTCATCGGGCGCGGGATCGCCGTGGCAGACAGCCTGCTGGGCGACTTGGTTTCCCACGACATCTCTCTACGTCTGATGGACCATGCAACCAAGCTGGACATCGCTCATTTTGAGGATGCTGAATTCTACGACAAGCTGGAACGTGCCCGCCGTCAAGCTTCCAACCGTATTTTGCTCATGTCTCAAAGCCTAAATCAGATCCAGGATCTGATGACGGTGGTCACCTTATCTCTGGCACTGATTGCATTCAATCCATGGCTTCTGATGCTGCTTGCGGTGGCGTTAATCCCAGCGTTTCTGGGAGAGACGCATTTCACCGGACAGAGCTATTCCCTGATGTATGGATGGACGGAGGAACGCCGCGAGTTGGATTACCTGCGTTATGCCGGAGCCAGTGACGAAACCGCAAAGGAGGTGAAGATCTTCGGACTCGCAGATTTCCTCAAGGACCGTTACCGCAAACTGGCCTGGGATTATTACTCAGCCAATCGCTCCCTTACCCTAAGGCGGGCCGCCTGGGGCGGAGGGCTTTCCCTGCTGGGCAGCATCGGATACTACACGGCGTTTGCCGTCATCATCTTCCAGACGGTACATGGGCAATTGAGTTTGGGCGATCTGACATTCCTCTCGGGTTCCTTCCTGCGTATGCGTACTCTGATGGAAAGTGTGCTCAACCGTTTTTCTTCTATAGCTGAAAGTGCTCTTCATCTCAGGGACCTTTTTGATTTTTTCAGCCTCCAACCGGATATCCGTTCAAAGTCTGGAGCACTTCCCTTTCCAAAACCTGTCCGTGAGGGATTTGTCTTCGAAAACGTCAGTTTTCATTATCCAAACAGTGATCAATCAGTACTTAGGAATGTTTCCTTCAGGTTGGGTCCCCAGGAAAAACTGGCGTTGGTTGGAGAAAACGGTGCGGGCAAAACCACTCTGGTCAAACTGCTCACACGCCTGCATGATCCAAGCAAAGGGCGAATCCTGCTCGACGGCAGGGATCTTCGTGATTATGATCTCAAAGAATTGCGCCATGCAGTGGGAGTTATTTTTCAGGATTTCGTTCGATACCATCTGACTGCGTCCGAGAATATTGCCGTTGGCCGGATCGAAGCCATGGATGACCATGAACGGATTGCCGAGTCTGCAAGACGCAGTCTTGCTGATCGGGTTATCGAACGCCTGCCTGAAGGTTACGAGCAGCGAATCGGACGCTGGTTCCGTAAAGGCACCAACCTTTCTGGAGGTGAGTGGCAGAAAATCGCACTGGCAAGGGCCTACATGCGAGACGCCGAGTTGTTGATCCTCGACGAACCCACTGCTGCTTTGGATGCACGTGCCGAACACCAGATCTTCAACCGTTTTGTGGAACTGACCGAAGGCAAATGCGCGGTACTCATCTCCCACCGCTTCTCGACCGTAAGGATGGCGGACCGCATCCTCGTACTCCATGAAGGTACCTTGCTGGAAGATGGCCCGCACGAAGAACTGCTGAAACAAGGAGGTCAATATGCCGAACTGTTCAGCCTCCAGGCTTCAGGATACCTCTGAAGAATAGCTTGTTGTGAATGCCTTCCACTGATTAAGCTGGTGTCATTCGTTGGAGTGGCTGAAACAGTTCACTCCAGAATCGTGAATGACTTAGGAAAGAGCCCCCTCATGCTGAATACCATTCCTTCTGAACTCGATGTAGCCATCATTGGTGCTGGTTCTGCGGGTCTCCCCGCCTTCCGTGCAGCACGTGAGCATACCGACCGCATTGCACTCATCGAACGCGGTCCCCACGGCACCACCTGTGCCCGGGTTGGATGCATGCCAAGCAAGCTGCTGATCGCTGCTGCCGAAGCTGCCCATGGGATGCAAAAAGCTCCCGGCTTTGGTGTCCATCCAGGAACGGTCAGGATTGATGGGGAAGCCGTGATGGAACGGGTGCGCAGAGAACGAGACCGGTTTGTCGGATTTGTCCTCGATGGAGTGGAGCAGATCGACCCTAAACACCGTGTTTCGGGACAGGCAAGATTCCTTGAGGATTCTGTGCTTGAAATAGAAAGCGCACAGATTCACGTTCAGCGGGTGGTGATTGCTTCAGGAACTTCTCCATTGATTCCCGATTTTCTCAAGGGAGTGAGAGATCGTGTCGTGGTCAATGATGATGTTTTCGAATGGAAAACATTGCCCCAGTCAGTAGCAGTCTTTGGTGCGGGAGTGATCGCTCTGGAACTCGGACAAGCCCTGCATCGGCTCGGAGTGCGAGTTCGTCTTTTTGGACGCAGTTTGAGAACGGGACCAATCACGGATCCTGCGGTTCTGCAAAATGCAGAGCAGGTTTTTTCCACCGACTTCCCGTTTTGTGCTCCAGTAATGGTAGAAAATGTCGAAGCAACCGAAAACGGAGTCAAGGTCTGTTTCCGGAAAGATGCTAATTCAGCTCCAGAGGAAGAAGAGTTTGAACAGATTCTGGCGGCCACTGGAAGAACCCCCAATCTCACAGAACTCGAACTGGGAAAAACCTCTGTTGAACTGGATCACCACGGGATACCTATTTTCAATCCATTGACCATGCAGTGCGGTAATTCTCCAGTATTCATAGCAGGAGACGTCAACAACACCCTGACCGTGTTGCACGAAGCCGCCGACGAAGGAAAGCTTGCCGGAGACAATGCGGGACGTTATCCGAAAATCCGTGAAGGCCAACGAAGAAGCCCTATGACCATCGTCTTCACCGACCCACAACTAGCAGTGGTCGGCCAAAGCTGGAGGGAACTCCAGGACAGGGATTTTGTCACAGGACGTGTGTCCTTCGAAGGTCAGGGGCGAAGCAGGGTGATGCTCCAAAACCGGGGATGCCTTCATCTCTATGCCGAACGGGGTAGTGGACGCCTGCTCGGCATGGAAGCCGTTGGCCCAAGTGTCGAACACCTGGCCCACCTGTTGGCTTGGTCCCATCAGCAACAAATGACCCTCCCCCAGATGCTCTCCATGCCCTTCTACCATCCCGTCATCGAAGAAGGTCTGCGCACCGCCCTCCGCAGCGCTAGGGATCAACTTTAACCCGTTTATTCAGTATTTCCTACCAGATGAGTTGAAGGCAATACATTCGTGGCTTTCAGTTCCTCAAGCAGGATGCTGGATTTGACTGAGGCCACCATCGGCTGAGCCAGCAGCCTTTTCAGCACAAGTTCCGAAAAAATTTTCAGGTTAGGTGCAACAACATGCATCAGGTAATCAGTATCGCCCGTTATTGCCCAACATGCCAAGACCTCTTCCCAATCCTTGATTTCTTCTGAAAACACCTTCGCTGGATCTTCATCGTGTTTCTCCAAAGTGATGTGGATGAATGCCTGAATGCCCAGGCCCAAAGCTTCCGGATTCAGCAATGCGGCATAAGATCGAATCACTTCCTGTTCCTCGAGACGTCGTACTCGACGCAGGCATTGCGAAGCAGAGAGGTGAACTTTTTCGGCCAGGTCCGCATTGCTTTGACGTCCACGGTTTTGAAGTTCATCCAGAATGTTTAAATCATAATCATCCAGCCGTATTGGCATAATATTTCATCAAACTAATAATTTATGATTAATTATTTCATAAAATAAAATTTTACTGCAATCTTTGCAAGATAACATCTCTAAATCTCTGATACCATCGAATGAAAGGTTTTTCAAATACCCCCGGATGGAGGAAGAATTCATGATACTGGACGGAGCGACCCTCAGCGTCAGAGGCATTTCAGAGATTTCAGGAAACCCAAAGATTCGGATTGAAATCTCCACGGAGATCGAGAAACGGGTTCGTGAATCACGCGAACTTCTGGACCGTTTTGTGGAATCAGGAAGAATTATCTACGGAGTCACCACCGGAGTGGGCGGTTTTGTCAACTGGCTTGTTCCACCTCACCTTGCTGAACAACTTCAGAACAACATCCTGCGCGGGGTTACTTCCAATGTGGGCCCCTACCTTGATGACACCTATGTCCGTGCTGCGATGCTGGCCCGGTTGAATTCACTGGGCCGCGGGGTTTCCGGCATTTCCTTCGAAAATTATCGCAAGTATGTCGAGCTATACAACGCGGGTATTGTCCCATGCATTCCTGAGAAGGGTTCTCTGGGTGCCAGCGGAGATCTTGGGCCTTTGGCTTATATTGCCCTGGTTGGAACCGGCCACTGGCTGGCACGCTGCGGGGGAGAGATCATTGAAGGAGGAAAAGCACTGGAAAAAGCAGGACTTGAACCCATGCGGCTGAATTACAAGGAGGGTTTAGCGCTGATCAACGGGACTTCGGCCATGACCGGGGTGGCAGCATGCATCACGGAAGAAGCCCAAAAGCTGGTCAACAGTTATTTGCTGGTTTCCGCCCTGAGCTTTGAAACGCTCAAAGGCAAGATCATGCCCTTTCACCCTGCGGCACATGAAAACAAGCCTCATCCGGGACAAATCCGGGTGGCCGCAGCCATCTTCGACATCCTTTCTGACAGCAAAATGGTGGTCCAGGATGAGGAGGTGGAACGTTGGCTTCAGCAACTCAAGAGTGAGCAGCCCCAGGGAATGGATCAACAGATAGAGGATCCTTATACCATCAGAGCAACACCCCAGATTCTGGGGCCGGTGGTGGATACCTTGAGCAGTGTTCGAGGGACGGTAGAAACCGAACTCAACTCGACGAATGACAACCCTCTGATTGTCGTAGAACGGGGGGAAGCCTATCACAATGCCAACTTCCATGGACAGTATATTGCCAACGCCATGGATCAGCTTTCCATCGTTCTCACGACCATGAGCAACCTCTCAGACCGGCGTACCGACCGCTTCCTCGATCCTGGTCACAATCATGGGCTGCCGCCTTTTCTCTGCCGTGAAAATCCGGGATTGAGGCACGGTATGATGGGCGGACAGTATGCGGCCACCTCCCTGACGGCGGAAAACCGTTCACTCTGCGTTCCTGTATCGATTCAGACGCTGCCATCAACGGGAGATTTCCAGGATCATGTATCCTTCGGCCTGGTGGCCGCCCGCCGGGCCCGGGAAATTCTTGGAAATGCGTATTACATTTTGGGGTATGAACTGCTCTGCGGCTGTCAGGCCGCCGACTGCCGGGATCCGCAGGATCTGGGTTCCGTGACTGCAAAGGTCTATCAGCGGGTCCGTGAGGAGGTACCCTATCTTGACCATGATGAATCGCTGACGTTGCCTATCGAAACCGCGGCGAGACTGTTGCGTGAGGGAAGCATTCTCGAAGCCATTCCCTCAGAGCTTGATGTATTTAAATCCTGAAGGAAACTGGATTTATGACGACATGATTCCGGATCCGTGAAACACTGAAAACCATGTTTCATGATTCATCCATTGGGAGATTTTTATGAAAGAAGAAACTCATCCGGTTTTCCAATCCATCCTTCAGCGCTACCGGGAAAAAAGCGCTCAATCCCTGGTACTACATCAGCGGGCCGGAAACCGTCTGCCCGGCGGGGACACTCGTTCGGCGACCCACTTTTCCCCCTATCCGCTATACATGCAGCGCGGCAGGGGCTGCAGGCTTACCGATCTGGATGGCAATCACTATCTGGACCTGCTCAACAACTATTCCTCGCTGGTCCATGGCCATGCCCATCCACGTGTGATGGAGAGCACCCGGCAGGAACTGGAACGCGGTACCGTCTTCGGTGCCCCATCTGAAATGCAGATCCTCCATGCAGAACATCTGTGCAGCCGTGTGTCCACGTTGGATCAACTGCGTTATTGCAATTCAGGGACGGAAGCCACGATGTTCGCCCTCCGTGCAGCACGGGCATTCAGCGGCCGGGAGCGTGTGATCAAGATCGACGGGGGTTACCACGGGACCCATGATTATGTGGAAGTCAGCGTTCATGCCTCTGCTGATCCGGAGCGAATGCATCAACCCCGTCTGAACAGCCGTGGGGTGCCCCGGTCCGTCCTTTCCGAAGTCGATGTGGTGCCTTTTAACTCCCTCGATGCCGTGGAAGAAATACTGAAACGAAATCAAGAACAAACTGCAGCCTTGATCGTGGAACCCATGCTTGGTGCCGGAGGGGTAGTGACACCCGCAAGGGGTTATCTCAAGGGGCTTCGCGAACTGACGCAACATTACGGCGTGTTGCTGATTTTTGACGAGGTGATCAGTTTCCGCATGCATCACGGTGGAATGCAGGAAATGGAAGGACTCCGTCCAGACCTGACGGCTTTCGGTAAGATCATCGGAGGAGGTCTCGCGGTCGGGGCTTTTGGTGGACGTCAAGAGATCATGAAGCTTTTCGATCCAGATCAGCCCGAATCCATCTCCCATTCAGGAACCTTCAACGGCAACCACCTGACCATGGCCGCAGGGCTGACAACCCTGGAACTCTATGACCCTGACGAAATTGAACGTCTCAACGGCATGGGAAAAAAGATACGCGACGGCATCTCTGAGGCATTCAGCCGCAAGGGTTTCCGGGCCCAGGCCACAGGCATTGGTTCGGTCATCGGACTTCACTGGACGGAGGATGAAATCATGAATGCCGGGGACGTCGTTCGTGCTCAGGAGCAGTGTGGACAACTGCCAAAACTGCTGCATCTTGAACTGATAAACCGCGGAATATTTTCCAGCAGCCGTGGACTCCTGATCCTCTCGACACCGATGGCAGAAGCCGAGGTTGAACAGGTACTGACAACCTTTGATGAAACACTGGAGACCCTTCAGCCCTTCGTTCAGGACTGTAATCCTCACCTTTACACCTGTTGAGGAGGAAAAATGAGCGATACAGGATGCTGGAACAAATCGATGGAAACCCTGCCGGAGGAACCCTTCTTAAAAGTTCCGCAGGAGACTTTTTAGAATGGAATCGATCATATCTGGGTCATTCATCTTTTTCCCAGGCAAAATTCAATGGTACCGGGCTGAAGCGTGATGATGTGCCATATTTTGAGGAACTGGAACTACTGCGAAAAAACTGATTTTTCGGACAGAAGTGGAACTGATTGATCAGGGAACGCTTCCCAAATATGAATCCAAGGCAAAGCTGATAAGAAGGATCAAGGATTCCTGACTTTGACCAACGGCCAATTAAAATTTAACAAGGAGGGAAAAATGATTCTCGATGGAAGCACCCTTAGCGTCGAACAAATCACCGAAATGGCACGGCACCCGGAGTTCTGGGTGGAAATATCCCCTGAAATCGAGGAACGCGTTCGGGCTTCCAGGAAGCTTCTGGATCAGTTTGTCGATTCAGGCCGGGTGATCTATGGCGTCACCACAGGAGTCGGAGGTTTTGTCAACTGGCTGGTTCCGCCCGCCTACGCCGAGGCTTTGCAGAACAACATCCTTCGCGGCGTAGCCTCCAACGTCGGCCGTCTCCTGGATGATGAATATGTACGGGCGACAATGCTCGCCCGTCTCAATTCCCTGGGCCGCGGTGCTTCCGCGATCAGCTTCGAGAACTATAAAAAATACGTCGATCTTTACAACGCCGGCATCCTGCCCTGCATTCCCGAACAGGGATCCCTGGGAGCAAGCGGAGACCTGGGACCGCTGGCCTGTGTGGCAATGGTTGGATGCGGGTATTGGCGTGCCTCCTTCGAGGGGGAAATCGTCTCCGGCAGCGAAGCCCTGGAACGGGCCGGAATCAAACCGATGGTACTGGGCTACAAGGAAGGCCTGGCGTTGATCAACGGCACCTCGACGATGACCGGCATCGCAGCCTGTCTGACCTCAGATGCAAAAACCCTGATCAAGAACTACCTGCTTATTTCCAGCCTCAGCATTGAGGTGCTGAAGGGCAAGATCATGCCCTTCCATCCGGCCGCACATGAAAATAAACCGCATCCGGGACAAATCCGGGTGGCAGCATCCATCTTCGACATCCTTTCTGACAGCAAAATGGTGGTCCAGGATGAGGAGGTCGAACGCTGGCTGCGAGAACTGCGGAGCGAAGAACCGGAAGGGCTGGAACAACAGATCGAAGACCCTTATTCGATCCGTGCCACCCCACAGATTCTGGGTCCGGTGCTCGATACCACCCTCTTCATCGAGCAGACAGTAAAGACCGAACTCAATTCGACCAATGACAATCCGCTGATTTTGGTGGAACACGGGGAGGCGTTTCATAATGCCAACTTTCACGGGCAGTACATCGCCAATGCCATGGACCAGCTTTCCATCGTCTTGACGAACCTCTGCAACCTCTCGGACCGGCGGACCGACCGTTTTCTCGACCCTGACCACAACGTAGGGCTTCCGCCCTTTCTCTGCAGGGAGAATCCAGGGCTGCGACTGGGGCTGATGGGAGGACAGTTTGCGGCCACCTCCCTGACTGCCGAAAACCGTTCGCTCTGCACGCCCGTTTCGATTCAGACGTTGACCTCCACCGGTGATTTTCAGGATCATGTTTCAATGGGTCTGATTGGGGCAAGAAGGGCACGGGACATATTGCGCAATACACGTCTCATCACAGCTTTCGAACTGATCTGTGCCTGTCAGGCGGCGGATATTCGTGGAAGTGACCAGCTCAGTTCCAAGACCTTGGAGGTCCTGCAACTGGTTCGTGAAAAAATCCCCTATCTGGATCGGGATCTCCCATTGACTGATCCGCTCGAGGTTGTGGCAGACCTCATCCAATCCGGAACAATGCTCGAACTGCTGGACAAAGACTCTCCTGCCATGGAATGGTGAAGATTTATTCTTTTTCTGAAAGACGGCATATACCTCGGTCCAGAATGAAGTCTTCCATGCGCAATATTTCAAGATAACCTGATTACGGAGTCATTCAAGATGCTAAACCATGCCTTCATTCCCTACCGCGGTTATTACAGCTCTCCTTTTGCCCGCTGGCAGGGGAGCTTTGCCCAGGAAAACGCAATCACCCTGGGAGCGGAAACATCCCGTCGCTGGCTTGAAAAGAAACAATGGGATCCGAAAATCATCGATTATCTGTTTCTCGGTTCCACGGTGCACCAGCCCCGGGGATTTTACGGAGGTCCTTGGGCCTCCGCGCTGATCGGAGCCGATTCGGTTCCGGGAGTGATGATCAACCAGGCCTGCTCCACCTCCACCATTTCTGTTTATCAGGCGGGGATGGGTGTTGAAACCGGCATGTACGATACCGCATACTGCCTGATGAGCGACCGCTGTTCGAACGGTCCGCACAGCATCTGGCCCAATCCCAAAGGACCGGGCGGGCAGGTGGTTTCGGAAGACTGGGTGATGGACAATTTCAACCTCGATCCCTGGGCCGGTGGAGCGATGATCCAGACTGCAGAAAACGTGGCTGGGGCCTCAGGAATCAGCCGTGAACAGTGTGATGAACTCACGGTGCGACGTTTTCAGCAGTATCAGCAAGCACTCGAACAGGACCGTACTTTTCAGAAAGGCTATATGTTTCCGGTGGAACTCAAAATTTCCAGAAAGCAAACCCTCACGGTGGACGCCGATGAAGGGGTGATGGAAAGCACCGCTGAAGGTCTGGCTAAACTTCGTCCCGTCATCCCCGACGGCGTTCACACTTTTGGAACCCAGACGCATCCTGCGGATGGACAATGTGCGCTGACACTGACCACCCTGGACAAGGCCATGGAATTGAGTGAAGACCCAAACCGGATTATCCGGATTCTGTCATACGGATACGCCCGTGCCAAAAAAGCGCACATGGCGATGGCAGTCACTCCTGCATCACAGATGGCGCTTGAAGGTGCCGATCTCACACCCGGAGATTTGAAGGTCATCAAAACCCACAACCCCTTTGCTGCCAACGATCTTTATCTGGCCCAAACGCTTGGACTGGATGCAGAGATGATGAACAATTACGGTTGCTCCCTCATTTTCGGACATCCCCAGGGGCCGACCGTCGGACGTTTGATCATCGAAGGCATCGAAGAATTGGCCTTGCTGGGTGGTGGTTATCTGCTGGTTGCGGGCTGTGCAGCTGGGGATACTGCAGCAGCCATCGTACTGAAAATGGGATAATACCAAGGTGGGAGCAGATCTCTGCTCCCATGACTCACGGATATAAATTATTTTCTGTTAGTTAAGAATCCATTCAACAGAGCGAATTTGAATGATCCTTTCACAACTCCCATCAAGATTTAAGGCATTGAATGCCAGGGACTGATGGATTATCTTAGCCAGTGGTTGAGAGTTTGGCATTGATTTAATCCGGATAAGAAAGGATCCTCATGAGCCCATTCAATCAGAACGAAATCGAGGATTTTGAGAAATTCGGCTATGTGTTTCCGGTTGAGGTGCTTTCCGACTCAGAATTGAAAACGTGTCGTGAAAAACTGGAGTCCTTTGAAGCGACCCAAGATGGTAAACTGGAGGCGTCTCAGCGGAACAAATCACACCTGCTCTTCAAATGGCTGGATGATCTGATCCGTGATCCACGTATTCTGGATCCTGTTGAAGACCTGATCGGTTCTGATATCCTCTGCTGGAACACCATCTTCTGGATCAAGGAAGCCCATTCCCAAAGTTTTGTTTCATGGCATCAGGATACCCGATACTGGGGTTTATCCAGTGAAAATGTTTTGACTGCCTGGCTTGCTCTATCACCAGCATCCCAGAAAAGCGGATGCATGAGGGTGATGCCCGGGACACACCGGGGGGAGGTGTTGCCCCATGATGATCGCTATCATCATGATAACATGCTGACACGCGGTCAGGAAATCTCGGAAGGCGTTGATGAATCAGAATCCGTGTTGATGCCTCTTGAAGCGGGGCAAATGTCGATCCATAATTATCGCATTGCCCATGCATCAGGTCCCAATGATTCGGATGACCGCCGGATAGGAATTTCGATGCACTACATGCCTCCAGATACAAAACAGATTGTGGGCAATTGGGACAGTGCCGCACTGGTCCGCGGTCAGGATGATTTCAAGCATTTCGAACCGACTCCTGTCCCCAGAAACGACTTTGACCCTGATGCCGTCCAATTCCATGAGAAGGCCACCCAGGCTTTGAGGAGTGTCCTCTACGCCGGAGCAGAAAAAAATACGAGAAAACTCTAAAAAACCTTCTGCCGAGTCAGCCTCGTTTTCTTTCTGTTTCTGACATCCTCTCCTTCAAATGATGGACAAACAGGTTCATGAGCCCCGTAATGACCGTGAAGATCGCCGTTAGAAGCATCAGTTTCCCGGATGCCTCCCAGGCAAATCCTGCATCTACACATTGATCACTGATCCTTTCACATGCTTCCTGAGCTTTTGCATAGAATTGAAGAAAAATCATTCCGCTTGTTCCAAGCAGAACAGACAATACCAGCATGATTTTCAGCAGCATCCTCAAATTCAGATCAATGTCAGTACATCAGGCAGCAGAGGTTACGGTTCCTCAAGTGTAGAAACTTTCCCCGCAACACGCGTTTGACGCATCCTGCGACGCCAGCGATCTGCGTTATAGCCTGCCCCACGGTGAAGTAAGCAACGGTTATCCCAGACAACCGTGTCACCTGCTGCCCACTTGTGGGAATAAACATCCTTTGGTTGAGTCGACCATTCCAGCAAATCATCGAGCAGTTTCCGGCTTTCGACCCCATGCCAGCCTACCACAGAACGGGCATGGGAACCGACAAAGTAGTTTTTCAGTCCATTCACAGGATTGGTCCTGACTAGTTTATGCTCCACCGGTGGCAAGGAAGCCGCGTGCTTAGGGTTCACTGGAGCGACAGGGCTGCGTGAAAAAACATAATCATGGATACAGCTGAGGTTTTCGATTTTTTCCTGCTTTTCCCGAGGCAGCCGGGCATAGGCAGAGCGCATGCTTGCAAACTCGGTCTCACCTCCTTCACCTGGAACTTCATAGGCATGGGTGATCGAGAAGTATGATGGTATTTTTCTGAATGAAGAATCCGAATGCCAGAGTTCATTTCCTTTCTGGTAAAGCGTGCTCGGATCCGTTCCATCCTTTTTACTGTCGTCATCCATCACGTTGCCAACCGTTCCAAAATAAACGATCTTTCCGGTCTTGCCGTAAGTCACGTGTTCTGCCTCAGGTTCACCCAGACATCGTGTAATGACCATGTGGGATTCATCGTTCATCTTCTGGTTCGGAAAATGGAGGAGTGAATACTGATCAATCGCCTTTTGAATTTCTGAAACGATCTCTTGACTCAGTCTATCTGTGAATGACAACCCCGTCACTTTTGCTCCAAAGTCGGGATGCAATGCTTCAAAGTGCAACTCAGGCATAGAACTGTTTCAGGTTATTCATCCACAAATGTTTCAGAGGATTCTTCGCCTTCACCCAAGTATGCTTTTCGGACTTCAGGGTTGGAACGTATGTTTGGGGGGGTGTCACAAGCAATGGACTGTCCATAGACAAGAACCGTGATGCGGTCGGCCAGGGCAAAGACGGCATCCATATCATGTTCGATGAGCACCAGTGTGTGTGTTCCCTTTAGTTCCGCCAAGACCTCGACCATGCGCTGACTTTCCTCAACCCCCATCCCGGCCATGGGTTCGTCGAGCAAAAGCATTTTCGGTCGGGTTGCAAGCGCCATCGCCAGCTCCAATTGCCTTTGCTCTCCGTGGCTGAGACTTGAGGCAGGAACATCCACCCGTTCAGAAAGACCAATTTTTTCTAGCACATTGAGGGCAGGCTCTCTCAGATCGGTTGCCTTCCGGGCTTTGCTCCAGAACCGAAATGAGTGACCAGCCTGGGCCTGAACGGCAAGTGCGACATTATCCAGTGCGGAAAAATTCTGGAGCACACTCGTGATCTGGAAGGAGCGGGCCAGTCCCAGGGAACTTCGGCGGTATTCTGGAAGTTGGGTAATGTCCTGATTCTGGAAAAAAATACTTCCGGAATCCGGTCTGAGGGATCCCGAAAGTTGGGCGATCAAGGTGGTTTTCCCGGCCCCGTTGGGCCCAATTACGGCGTGTATCTCTCCTTCTTCAACCTCCATGGAAAGCTCGCTGATTGCAACCAGGCCTCCAAAGGATTTGGTCAGCTTCTCGGTTTTGAGTAATATTTCAGCCATTTCTGATTCTCAAGCGGCCGAGCAGTGAATGAATCCCTCCACGGGCGAATAGAACAAGCAGAATCAGCAAGGGGCCCATTACTCCCATCCAGTGTTCTCCAGCACCCGGGAATAACAAGGCATCCATCCACTCAGGAAGGTATTCTTCAAGAAGCAGAAACAGCACCGTTCCCAATACCGGCCCAAAGAGGGTCCCCATACCGCCGAGAATGACCATGATCAATAAATCTCCGGATCGGGTCCAGTGCATGATTGCAGGCGAGACAAATTCATTCCAGTTGGCAAAAAGCGCTCCGGCAATGCCGCAGATCATTCCGGAGATGACAAATGCTGCAAGCTTGTAACGATAGGTTGGAAACCCCAGGGCTTGCATCCGTGCTTCATTCGATTTGCAGCCTTGAAGAACCATCCCGAAACGGGAATGGATGATGCGGTGGCAGAGGAAAAGCAACAGCAGCAGTATGGCAAAAACGAAGTAGTAAAAACTGAGGGGATCATTAAGATCGATCCACCCACCGAACTCACTGCGATAAACGGGCATTCCGTCGTCACCTCCGAATTCTTCGAGGCTGATGCCAAGAAAAAAAACCATCTGTGCAAAAGCCAAAGTGATCATGATGAAATAAACGCCACTCGTCCTCAGACTCATCATTCCAATCAGCAGGGCAAAAATTCCACAAATCACCAGGGTTGCAGGGAATTGGATGAAACCGTTATCGATTTCGTAAAAACTGAAAATCCCCACGGTGTAAGATCCGATTCCAAGATAAACCGCATGTCCGAAACTGACCATTCCTCCAAAACCGAGAATCAAATCGAGGCTCATTGCGGCGAGGGCAAGGATCATGATCCGACAAAACATCTCCGTGTAGAAAACCGGAAGTTCGAACACCTGGATCAGGATGGGAATGAGCGCCAGCAAGGCCATACCTGCCCACGTGATCCAGAGTTTATCAGCACTCATGGAAAAATCAGCGGTTAACCGGTTCGAGCGGGAAAGAGCCCTCGCGGACGAATGACAAGAATTCCGGCCATCAGGATATAGATCAGCATAGAAGCGAGTGCGGGTCCCACCCCGTCGGCAGTGGAATCAGCAACCATGCTTCTCAACAGCATAGGCAGGAAAACCCGCCCGAGGGTATCCACAAGGCCGACTAAAATAGAGGCAATGAAGGCTCCACGGATGGAACCGATCCCACCAATGATGATCACAACAAAGGCCAAAATCAAAAGAGGTTCTCCCATGCCAGGTTCAACACTCGTCAAGGGCCCCAGCATCATCCCGGCGAGTCCTGCGAAACTGGCACCCAGACCGAAGACCAGGGTGAACAGCATACGGATGTTGACTCCGAGTGCACCCGCCATTTCACGATTGCTCGCTCCGGCACGGATGAGCATGCCAAGCCTCGTTTTGGCAACGATGACATAAATCAAAACTGCTACCAGCAACCCAGCCAGTATGATCATCAAGCGAAAAGTGGGATAGGGAACACCGGGAAGGATTTCGACATGACCAGATAAACCTTCGGGCAGACCGGAATAGAGCGAGGCAGGCCCCCAGACGATGCGAATCACTTCATTGAAAAAAAGGATCAGCCCGAAGGTGGCCAAAACCTGGTCCAGATGATCCCGCTCATAAAGAGTCCTCAACACCAAAACTTCCACCACCACTCCGACAAGAAACGTAGCAGGCAGTGCAAACAGAATTCCGAGCAGGAAGGATCCGGTCCATTCGATCAAGGTCGTCGCCAGATAAGCTCCGACCATCACCAATGAACCGTGGGAGAGGTTGACCAAGTCCATGATGCCGAAGACCAGGGTCAGTCCAGCGGCAATCAGGAACAGCATCACTCCGAACTGAAGACCGTTGAATGCTTGCTCAATTAGCAGCAGTCCCATGTCTTTTCAGTCCGGAGTCCTTTGGGTGAGTTGACGCCCTTGTCTCACAAGCCTTTGGAGATTCTGCCAGGCTTGTGAAAACGGACTTACCATTTCATCCGGCAGTCTTTGGCGTAATTGTCTCCGTGATCGGTGAAGACGGTATCGATGATCTTGGTGGTATAACTTCCATCGGAGTCTTTGACCGCTTCACGCAGGTAGAAATTCTGAATTGGGAAGTGGTTGTTGTTGAAACGCAGATTCCCACGGGTGCTAGGGTAGCCTCCCAAACGCATTGCATCACGCAATGCGTCCCGATCTGAAATCCCTCCTGCAACACGGATGGCGTGATCGATGAAACGGACCAGGTCATAAGACTGCGCCGCATAGAAGGATGGGATATAACCATATTTTTTGCGGAAATCACGTACAAATCTGCGATTGACTGGATTATCCAGATCAGGACTCCAAGTTTGGGTTCCCAACACTCCCACTGCTGAACCTTTGAGGGCCGGAAGGGAAACCGCATCCACGGTGAATGCCGTGTAAAGTGGAACTGAACCCATCAAACCTGCCTGGTTGTACTGTTTCACAAAATTGATCCCCATTCCTCCGGGCTGGAAGACAAAAACTGCTCCAGGGTTTGATGCACGAAGGGTAGAAATTTCAGCCTGGAAATCCTTCTGTCCCAGTTTAGTGAAAACCTTTCCGGAAATCTTGCGCTTATAATAACGTTGCACACCTGCCAGCATATCCTTTCCCGCCTGATAATTCGGGGCCATCAAGTAGACATTATTGATGCCGTTATCCTGAAGGTATTTACCCATCGCTTCAGGAGTTTGGTCATTCTGCCAGGAAACATTAAAGAAATTCTCAGAACAGCGCTTGCCTGCAACCGTCGAGGGACCTGCGTTGGCACTGACAAGAAATGTATTGGAACGTGTGACTGGTCCATGGATCGCGACCAGCAAATTCGACCAGATGACTCCTGTGACGAAATGCACTTGATGTTTCTTGACCATCTTGTCGGCCAGTTGCTTGGCAACATCGGGTTTACGTTGATCATCTCCATAGATGACAGAACTTTCCATTCCACCAAAGGCATTGCCAATGTGATCCAATCCCAATTGGAAAGCATGCTTCATTTGTTTACCGATGATGCCGGCTGGTCCCGAGAGAGTGGTCATGAATCCAACTTTCACTTTCTCGGCATAAAGCGGTGAGCCCACAAGCCCAAATACGATCAGAACTCCTAATATTTTCTTATTCATAGATCTCCTCATTTCAAAGCATATTTTTGTTTTCAACTGGCACAATACCCGTCGATAAAAAAATCAAAATTAAAGGAATTCCTTGGGGATGTCAAAAAAAAAGACCTTAATCATTTTTTATGCATTCTGAGAAATCCTATTTCTGTATTCCAAGGAATGCTTCATGAATCTGGAATTATCGGTCAGGGTAGATCTGCTTTCCTCTCCGATTTCTCTCATCTTCTTCATACTCAACCACAGGAAAAACATCCTTGCATTAATGAGGAACCACCGCGGTTGCTTCTAGTTCGATCTTCCCAGGGTGATCCAACAAATCAGAAACAAAAATCATACTCATTGCAGGATAATGTTTTCCCATCAACCGCTGCCAGAGTCGACCAAGTTCTTGACGATGAGAGAGATAAACATCTTTCTCGGTACAGTATGCCGTCATCCTGCAGATATGTTCCGGGTTCCCCCCCGCTACGGATAACACTTCCAAAACATTACTCAATGCCTGTTCAAACTGCGGAACAAGGTCATTGCTTTGGAAACATTGTTGAGCATCCCAGCCAACCTGACCCGCGATAAAAACCAAGCGACCTGGATCGGCCACAACTCCATTTGAATAACCCTTCGGAGGTATCCATCCGGAAGGGTGAAGAATATCCATGTTCCTCCTCTGAAGAATTGTTCATCTTCATGAATTCATTCCATCCTGAGCCCGTCATTCAATTTTTTCAAGTAAAAAGATGTATTTTGGTACTTATTTATATTTTTTTCTTGACAGGCACCGATTTCAGTATAATCTCGAAACAGGTACAACAATACCACTTTAATCATAATCAAGAGGAGAAATGATGCAGAAGGGCTACGCATGGCAAATGGAGGAAGCAGGGAAACCCCTGGTGAGAAAGGAGTTTGATCTACCTTCTCCGGTGTCGGCAGAGCTTTTAGTCGAGGTGTCCGGATGCGGAGTCTGTCATACGGACCTTAGCTATTATTTTGATGGAGTCCGTCCGAACCACCCTCTTCCTTTAATTTTAGGACATGAGATCAGCGGACTGGTTCTTGAAGCAGGTGAAGGTGCAGAAAGCTGGGTGGGGAAAAAAGTGATCATACCGGCTGTCATTCCCTGTGGGAAATGCGGTCTCTGCCTCAGGGGGCGAGGAACCATCTGCCGTAGCCAGAAAATGCCAGGCAATGACATTCAGGGTGGATTCGCTTCCCACGTTAGGGTCCCAGAATATGGACTATGCGAAGTGGATGAGACAAAACTTGAAGCTGCTGGATTGACTCTAGCCGATGTATCGGTGATCGCAGACGCGGTCACTACACCTTATCAAGCTGCAGTTCGTTCAGGAATTGGAAAGGGTGATTTAGCGGTCGTTATTGGAGCAGGAGGCATTGGAGGCTATGCCGTGCAGATCTGTGCAGCACTAGGGGCTTCAGTGGTGGCGATCGACATTGATGCGAGCAGGCTTGAAAGCGTTCGGCAAAACGGTGCGGCCTTGGCCCTTGACGCACGTGAGGTGGAAGGACGGGAATTTAAAAAAAGGATTCTCGAATTTGCTGAAAATCAAGGACTTCCTGCACAGGAATGGTACCTCTTTGAATGTTCCGGAAGCGTTGCAGGTCAAAAAACCGCATTCGGTCTTCTTACCCATGGGGGGACACTTTGTGTGGTTGGATTCACCATGGATCGGTTTGAACTTCGATTGTCAAACCTGATGGCCTTTGACGCACGTGCCCTGGGAAACTGGGGATGTGCCCCTGAACTATATCCCGCAGCTCTAGAACTCGTGATGAACGGAAGCGTTGCAGTGGCTCCTTTCGTTGAGCAGTACCCTCTGGATTCAATCCAGAATATTTTCAATGCAGCCCAACGGCACGAACTCACGAAGCGTGCTGTTCTGGTTCCATGAACACACAAAGGACTAACAATGACAACCGAGTCGGATTTCAACTACAAAGATCATAATTTTGATTCCGGACAGGATTTTCCAGGAATTCTGTATGAAAAAAAACCTGTGCTTGGTTCGGATGGCCAGGCCGTCAAAGGTCTCTTCAACATCTGGATCACGCTGGATAATCCCGCACAGTACAATTCCTACACCACCGAGATGGTCAAGGGTGCGATCCTCGCCTTCCGCAAGGCTTCCAATGAACGTGACAGTGTTGCCGTAGTTTTCACCGGCAGTGGGGACAGAGCCTTTTGCACCGGAGGAAACACCAAGGAATATGCCGAGTATTATGCAGGCAGGCCACAGGAGTATCGACAATACATGAGGCTTTTCAACGATATGGTTTCATCCATCCTGTCCTGCGACAAACCAGTCGTATGCAGGGTCAATGGAATGCGTGTCGGAGGGGGCCAGGAAATCGGGATGGCCTGTGATTTTTCGATCGCACAGGATCTGGCCCGATTCGGCCAGGCAGGTCCCAAACATGGGTCAGCTCCCATCGGCGGTTCGACAGACTTTCTGCCGGTGATGATGACAGGAGAAAAGGCCATGGAATCCGGAACGCTCTGCGAAGTCTGGTCAGCACACAAGGTTTATCTCAATGGAATGATCAGTGGAATCGTTCCTGCCTTGAGGGTTGAAGGCGAGTGGCTGCCAAATCCTCTGGTGGAGACACAGCAGATGTTCGATCCATGGGGCTGTTTTGCTTATGGTGAGAACAAAACTGGAGAGGCCTTGACCGAGGCCAAGACTTTGCTGAAAAGTGGAACGACGGATCTGTCTTTATTGGATGAAGCCGTCGAGGCTCTCTGTACCAAACTGCTCTATACGTTTCCGGACTGCATGACCAAAACTGTCGAGGAACTGAGAAAGCCTAAACTCGAAGCCTGGAATCGCAACAAGGAAGATGCACGCGCGTGGCTTGCGAACAACATGATGACCGAAGCAAGAGCAGGGTTCAGGGCTTTCAATGAAGGAACAAAAACCCAACGGGAAGTGGACTTTGTCGCCCTGCGCCGTGCACTTGCCCAGGGACAGCGTTGGTCGGAGGAATTCACCGATGCACTGATGCCTGGGCTGGATCGAAAAGCATCATGACGGATCCTGTAGGCTCCTGGATCGAGGAGAATGGGACATTGCTCCGCCTAAGACTGGCACGTCCCAAGGCAAACATCCTCGATTCCGAAATGATCAGGGCTATTTCAGAAGAACTCGAAAAACATTCCGGGAATCCAAAACTTCGTGGCCTCCTGCTGGATGCAGAAGGTCCGCATTTCAGTTTTGGGGCCAGCGTTGAGGAACATCTTCCGGAACAGTGTGAGGCCATGCTGCATGATTTCCACCAACTGCTGCTGAAGATGCTTGGTCTTCCCTACCCGGTGCTGGTCGTCATCCGAGGCCAGTGTCTTGGCGGAGGGCTCGAACTGGCCTGTGCAGGATCTCAGTTGTACGCCGCACCAGATGCCCAGATGGGACAGCCGGAAATCATGCTGGGAGTGATCGCTCCGGCAGCTTCTTGTCTGCTTCCATGGCGTATCGGTCAGTCGAATGCAGAAGACCTGCTTTTTTCAGGACGCAGTGTGGGGGCTGATGAAGCCTTGCGGATCGGACTTCTGAACCAAGTCGATGAGGATCCTGAAAAAGCGGCACGGGTCTACTTCCAGAAGCATCTGGCATCAAAAAGTGCGAGTTCTCTGCGCCATGCAGTTCTAGCTGCCCGCAAAGGGGTGATTGGAAATCTGAAACGTAAACTATCGGCCGTTGAGGAACTGTATCTTGAGCAATTGATGAAAACCGGAGACGCCGTGGAAGGGTTGCAATCCTTTCTCGAAAAGCGTCCCCCAAAATGGGAGGACTGTTGAAATGAACAACTTTCAAAATGGTGGTAGCGCGGCCATCGTCGATCGCTGCCGTCGGCTATTCGATGATCTTGAATTTTCAGAGGTACGAGAATGGAAAGCTGCAGAAAAGGGACGAAAGGTGATCGGCTATATGCCCGTTTACGTCCCGAGAGAAATCATCCATGCAGCCGGAATGCTGCCGGTGGGGATCCTCGGCGGAGGAGACCAGTTGGAAGTCATCCAGGGGGATGCCTACTACCAGAGTTACATTTGCCGCATTCCAAGATCCACCATCGAACTCGGTTTGACAGGAAGGCTCGACGTTCTGGACGGCATGCTGTTTCCCAGCATCTGTGATGTGATCCGCAACCTATCAGGCATGTGGCAACTGATGTTCGAAGACAAGTATGTGCGCTATTTCGATGTCCCCCAAAACTACGCCAGGGACATCGGAGGAAGTTACTACGTCAATGAACTGAAGCAGTTGCTGAGTGATCTTGAAAAGCTTTCAGGAAAGCAGATCAGTCCAGATGATTTATGGAAATCGATCGAAGTCTACAATGAAAACCGAAGAGCGATTCAGGACCTTTATCACTATCGTGCAAAACGCCCCTGGAAAACCCCCAGTCCGGATGTCTACCTCGTCATCCGGGCCGGAATGGTGTTGCCTGTGGAGGAACATACCCAACTGATCCGGGATTACATTTCAGCCGTCGAGAAGGAGGAACAGGTGATGCGGGATAACTGCCGGGTTGTCGTCAGTGGAGTTTTCTGTGAACAGCCTCCTTTGAATTTGATCCGATCCATCGAAATGGCCGGATGCTACATCGTGGATGATGATTTCATGCTTGTCACACGCTGGCTTCTCGAGGATGTGCCAACTTCTGGAGATCCTCTGGAAAACCTGGCGGACGGTTTTCTCAACCACTCCAATGAGACTTCTGCCAAGTATGTGCCGGTAACGTCTGACAAGGGACAATATCTGGTGGAAGCCGTTCGGAAAAACCAGGCGGAAGGAGTGATTTTTGCCGCACCCAGTTTTTGTGACCCGGCTTTGCTCGACCGGCCGATGCTGCAGAACTGTCTGGCAGAAGAAAACATACCTTACACTGCATTCAAATATGCTGAAAATTCAGGACAGATGCAGCCGATTCGTGAACAGGCTGGAACTTTTGCAGATTCCATCAAGCTCTGGAGTGCCTGACCATGAACATGATGCAACCAAACCTCTGGGATTTGACTGAAGCCTGTTTGCGATCCGGGATCTGCAACCGGTTCAGTTTCAACTTCATCAATAGAAAGGAGCAACAATGAGCCAAATGACTCCACCCGATGCAATCAAGGAAGATTCCATGGAAAAGCAGAAGCAAATGATTTCAGCCAATTTCCATGAACTCGCCCAGGCACCTCAGCAAGGGAGAAAAGTCGTATCGACCTTTGTTCCCGGCAACATCAATGAACTGCTGATGTGCTTCGACATGGCACGCAACCTTCCCGAAATCAATGCCCTGCAGAACGGCATGCGCAAGAAGACCGGACGGATGATCATGGAAGCCGAACGATCCGGACATTCTGAAGACGTCTGTACCTACGTCAAGGCGGACCTTGGAATGATGGCTCAGGGGAATATCGGTCCGACGGGAGAAACCCTGCCGAAGCCGGATCTGCTGCTGCTTTCCTACACAGGTTGTTTCACCTTCATGAAGTGGTTCGAACTGGTTCGGGAGCAGTATGACTGCGAAACATCAATGCTTCACATTCCCTATCAGGGAGACGGAACGATCAACGAAAACATGCGTGATTATGTCGTCAAACAACTTCGGGAGGAAGTCATCCCGACTCTGGAACGGGTCAGCGGAGTCAAATTCGATATCGACCGTCTCCGTGAATACATGCGTGAATCCGCCAAGTCTGAAGAAGACCTGGTCTGGGTTCTTCAAACTGCCAAAAACCGGCCTTCGCCGATCGATGCCTATTTCGGTGGTGTTTATTACATCGGTCCCATTTTTACTGCTTTCCGGGGAACAGAGGATGCCAGTGAATACTACCGTACCCTTCGATCAGAAATTGCAGAACGCCTTGAAAAGGGAGAGGGACCGATCACTCCGGATGGGGAGATGAAGGATGAAAAATACCGTCTGGTGGTGGAGGGACCGCCAAACTGGACCAGCTTCCGCGAGTTCTGGAAGATGTTCTACGAAGAAGGAGCCGTGGTTGTGGCGAGTACCTACACCAAAGTCGGAGGAGTCTATGATTTTGGATTCCGGCATGATCCAGATCACCCCCTGGAATCAATGGCAGACTACTGCCTCGGTTGCTACACCAACCTCAACCTGCCAAGTCGTGCCGAGATGCTTTCCAATTATGTTGAGGATTATCAGGCAGACGGACTGTTGATCAATTCGATCAAAAGCTGCAACAGTTTCTCTGCAGGCCAACTACTGCTCCTGCGTGAAGTTGAAAAACGCACAGGCAAACCCGGAGCTTTTATTGAAACCGACTTGGTTGATCCAAGGTATTTTTCAGGAGCCAACGTCAAAAACCGTCTGGAGAGTTATTTTCAGATGATCAACCAAAAACGTGGAGGTGGTTTTTCCGAAGGAGTGGCAGCATGAAGTGCTTCGTCGGGATCGATTTAGGATCTACCACCACTAAAGCACTGATTCTGGATGAAGAGCAGCAGATTCTGGGAAGAGGCATCACCAATTCACGATCCAACTATGATATTGCAGCGTCTGTTGCCAAAGAAGAGGCACTGGTCAATACAAGGATCAACCTGGTTCGGCAGTCGTTGGAACCGGTCTCAACACTGTTTGAAAACCTTGAAGAATTTCTTTCAGGACTGGAACGCACATTTCGCCTAGAACAATTCATGGAACAATTAGCAGACCTGGAATCGGTTTGCCATACGAATGCTTCCGGAAACCGATTTGCCAGCCGTGAAAAGACCATCATCGCAGATGCCCTACGTAAAATCTTCCATCAACTCCGAGAGGAGGCACCCGAATTGTTTGCGCCCGGTGCATCCCGGAAATCAGATTTTTTCAGAGACATTGCCGGTTCCCGGTACCTAGCCATTGGTGAGGCCAGCGCCAGGGAACTCGGGCTTTCCTTCGACTTGTTGCTGAACGTCTATGACCGTTCGATCATTGAAGTGGAAAATCATTTTGGTGAGGGTGATGCCCGTATGATGATGCTTCAAGCCTTGCAACGCATGCTCAAAGTCACACCAGAACTTGAGTCTCAAAAAAACATCATTCTTGAAAAGGTCGAACAGGCATACAACATCGAACTGGAAGAGAGTTATGTGGTTGGAACCGGTTATGGACGTGCCCGACTTCCTTTTTCGAAAGACCATATCCGTTCAGAAATTCTCTGCCATGGCCTGGGTGCGCACATCATGTATCCAGAAACCCGTACCGTGCTCGACATTGGAGGACAGGACACCAAGGCAATCCAGGTCGATCCATCCGGAATCGTCAGCAGTTTTCAAATGAACGACCGCTGTGCTGCAGGTTGCGGGCGCTACCTGGGCTACATCGCCGACGAAATGAATGTCGGACTTCACGAACTCGGGCCAATGGCCATGAAGGCCACCAGGAAAGTTAGGATCAACTCCACGTGTACTGTGTTTGCAGGCGCTGAACTACGCGACCGTTTGGCACTTGGAGAAGAACGCGAGGACATTCTTGCAGGATTACACCGTGCGATCATCCTGCGTGCTATGTCCCTGCTTTCACGTTCAGGAGGAATCAGCGATCAGTTCACTTTCACAGGAGGAGTCGCCAACAACGAGGCTGCCGTGATGGCACTAAAGGGATTGATTCAAGAAAATTATGGAGAAGTGACGGTCAACATCGACCCGGGATCGATCTATACCGGGGCACTGGGAGCCGCCACCTTTGCACATCGAGCAATGGAGGAACACGCATGACCATTACTGCAGGGATCGACATCGGCACCAATTCCATAAAAAGCGTCCTTTTCCGCATTGAAGAGGGGGCCATCGAATGGCTTGCCAAGCACACCAGTCGTATTCGAAAGCGCGATCCAAACCAACTGGCAGAAGAAGATTACCGTTGGTTGTTGAAAAAAACCGATATCGATCCTGAAGAAGTCGAGTATGTTGCTACAACAGGTGAGGGGGAGAATGTTGATTTCAGAACAGGTCATTTTTATTCGATGACAACCCATGCACGGGGGGCATCGTTTCTGGAACCTTCAGCACGTTCACTGGTGGACATCGGGGCTCTTCATGGCCGGGCCATCAGCATCGATGAACACGGTAAAGTACTTTCCTACAAAATGACCAGCCAGTGTGCCTCTGGAACCGGACAGTTTCTTGAAAACATTGCTCGTTACCTAGGGGTCGCTCAGGATGAAGTGGGATCGCTATCCCTGCAGGCCGATGATCCAGAGACGGTGAGCTCCATCTGCGCGGTGCTCGCGGAAACGGATGTGATCAACATGGTTTCTCGCGGCATCAGTTCCCAGAACATCCTCAAAGGGATTCATCTTTCGATGGCAGGACGTCTTATCAAGCTGCTCAAGGCCATCAAAGTCAGGGAAAATACGGTTTTGGTGACAGGTGGGTTGGCTCAGGATGAAGGATTGTGCAAGGCTCTCTTGGAACAGGCCTCAGATCAGAAACTGGAGGTCCAGATCCGTTCTCACATTGACTCGATTTATGCAGGCGCCGTTGGAGCTGCCATCTGGGGTGAATTCCGACATCGTAAATTGAAACAGGCTGAAGCCTCTCCACTGGCTGCCTAAGTTTCAAATCTGTTCAGATGCGTACACGAACGTTAGGGGCACGGAGCTGGTTGGCGCGGAACTGCTGAACCCGGGTGTGTCCCAGCTTAATGGTGCTGTTGATGAACTTATCATCGATTTCCAGGGCATCACCGATCTGTCGAAACAGTTTCTCCTCCCGTTGGTCGAAGTCACGATCAATGGTCGCAACATTGATGAGGCTTTCTAAAATCCGTTTGGGATTATCTCCTGTAAGTTTGATTGGATCAATATCAGGGATTCTTCCTAGAAGGATCGCTTCTTCGAGTTCTTGTACCCGGTGGTTGTTGGTCAACAAACGAAGGGCCGAATGGAGGAAAGCACGTTCATGGATTTCAATGTGTTCGTCCACCATCACCATCGCCACCACGGTTTTGGCAAACCAGTAACGTTGATCCTCATTCAAACCTTCCAACATTTCCGGGTTGAATTCAGGAAAATCATCATTTTCTTCGTTTTCACGGGTGATTTCGATTTCACGTAAAACCCGAATGGAGCGTAGAACGCGTTTGGCCTTTGAATTTCCGGAGCGCACCGATTCCCTGAACCAGTGATAGGCTTCTTCACGGTTTTTGGGAACTCCTTGCCCGTTGAAAATCATGATCCCCAGATTGTACTGTGCCAAAGCATGACCTTTGATCGCAGCCTGGTGAAAGAGCCGGTATGAGGCCATCGCATCATCCGGATTCCGTGACAGCTGCATCGCCTCTTGAAAAAGTCTGTCTGCCGAATCGTCTGATGTCTTCGTTTCACGGGAACTCTCTTTTCCGTTCAGAAGTGGTTCATCCACGATGCTGAGAACATGATTCGGTTCAAAAAGCACCTGCCGTTTTTCAGCAGATTCGAGGGCAATGAAAATCAGTTTATCGCCAGAATAGATCATCGTCTCAGGATGGGGATTGACCAGGAGAATGCCCTCCCTATGCCGGATAAGTCCCACCGCCAGATGGTTGCACTGTTTTTTGATTTCCAAAATAGTCTCAACCCAGCTTTTGGGGACCCAATCGAATTTCAATTTACGGACGAAAAGACTTTGGCTATTCGGCTCTTCCGAGAGGATCTGTTCGATCATGGTGCCTAAACCTGAGTTTTCTGCAGACTGTGAAAGCAGTGGGGCAACCAGGTCGTCGACCTGGAGACAGAAATCGCATCCCACTCGTCGCAGTTGCTGGTCAAAATCCTTTTCATGATAAGTGGAGATACTGAAAACCTCTCCGTCCGATTCCTGTTCGAGCCTAAGCACTGCCATCAGGTTTTGCCCGTCATGGAGGTGATCGATGAATGCCACTTTCGCTTCGGAGGCATTGGCTTTGCGAAAAGATTCCTCGGCATTCGAAGGACCATGAATCCATTCGATGTTCAGGTTTTCCGGCTTGTCATCAAAGGGGTTGATTTCAGAAAGGATCTTGATTGGTTCCTCGATTTCAGTCCGTGACATTTCTGAAAGCAGTCTTTTGATAAACACCGGGTTGTCGGAACTGATGATCAGGTGCCCGTCGATCGGGATTTCATCCATGCCAATCAATTGAACTCCGTCCTCATCATGATCCCCCTTGGGTCTTTTAGGAGGAGGTTCAAGTCGAAGTATCGAGTCGTCCAAGGTCAATTCGTAATCGGCATCGGGATTGATCATCACCACTTCATCGACAACAACAGCCATCGGCATGATGCCACGACTTGACTTCAATTTAATCACATATTCCATCCAGGTTAAGCCTACCAGTGTCGGCTCAAGCTTACGTGTGTGAAGTGTGTTACCCAAACGGCGGTAAACAATACGTTTGATCCATGAGGGCCCCCCCTGGGATCGGTAGGCCTGCATCATCAGCGGAACATAGAGTTCATAGGGATCGACTGCATGGTCACAGCCAACGTCCTCGAAATACTTTCGATATTCCTCTCCAATGTATTGCGCCAGAGTAATGATTCTACCTCCGCTCATGGTTTCCAACTGCATCACGGTCATCAAGGTATTGCTGTTTTCCCGGTAGTAGACGTAGGCAATCCTCGCTTTAACTGCTGAAGCCTTTACAAGCAGCTCCATTTTGTAGGCATCACCAGAGATCCAGATCAGATTTTTAAAGGGGGTGGTGAGTAGAGGATGTTCCTCGAAGGGGGCAATCAGGACGATCTTTTCGGTGTCCTCAAAATCACGGATCTGGATCAGGATTTCAGTCATCCAATTCGGATCATCGGAACAGATGAGGATATGATCGCTGATGTCCGCAGAATCCAGTCCGCGTTCACGGCGTGAATGGTACTGGGCAAAACGGGAAGTGATCAGGGATATCACCAGAGAATATCCAACAACACCTCCAGCGATAACAAATAAGGTGAAAATTCTACCAGGGGTATGAATGGGATGGATGTCTCCAAATCCTACTGTTGATATCGTCACCATCGTCCAGTAAAGACAATCCCAGATGTACCTATACTTTTCGTTGTCCATCAACTGATATTCAATCAGATGAATTCCCAACGTGGACAGGAACAACAGAGTGGGAATATAAACCAGGAGAAGGAGACGGCCCTTCATTTTTGCCTCATGCTCAACATGGAGAGTTTTGGTTTATTAGTCGGATATTTACAACAATCCAAAAACCGTTCAGAAATTTTCCCCTCACTAGGATTCGGCTTGAATCCGGACAAGATCTTCAATCACCTCCTTGGCATGATCCGCTGGTTTTACTTTGGGGTAGATTTTTATGAGGTTTCCCTGAGGATCAATGAGGAAGCTTTTTCGTTTTTTAATGCTTTCATATTCTCCAGACATCTCTCTTTCCGGATCAGCTAACAGGTTTATGGGGAATCCATATTTGTCCCTGAATTTCTTGTGGCTCGTTACACTGTCCTGACTCACTCCAAAAACAACAGCACCCATTTCCTCAAACTTTTGCAGGCTTTCGCCGAAAGCCCTGGCTTCAATCGTTCAACCAGGGGTGTCGTCTTTGGGATAAAAGAACAGTAGAAGCCATTTCCCTGCAAAGTCTTTGAGTGTCCTTTGAACGCCATCCTGATCAGGGAGACTGAAATCTGGAGCTGAGCTTCCTTCTGTAATCATGGGTATTCCTAATAGAGGTGATTGATTTTTATCGGGATAATGTCAAAATAAAGAATCTATTTCAAATCTTTCCAAGTCCTATAGAAGACTCAACAAACTCTTGCTGCCAGTTTAATTTCATCCTAACGAGTTATGGAATCGTACGGTGACTCCCTCGTCCATGTGCTTGCAACACTGCTCAGGCTTTTCAGCCTGATGCTCGTCATCTATGCTCTGCTCAGTTGGGTCATTGCAGACCCCAGACATCCTGTGTTCCGTTTTTTAGAGAGCATGGTGGAACCTGTGCTGAATCCTCTGCGCAAAGTCCTTCCACCGATTGCAGGATTCGACATTTCCATTGTTGCCGCCTTGATGGGAATCGAGATCCTCAGGTCTTTCCTGCTTTACTGAGACAGGCGTCCAAGATCACGTGTTGCGTTTTTTGCAGCAACGGAACCCGGGTAACGCGCAATGACCGTACGGTAATAGTAATCTGCTGCAACAAGATCACTACGTCTTTCTGAAATCTTGCCCAACATGTAGATCGCATCCGGAGTCTTGTAACCCTGACTGGTAGGGCGGTGCACATAACGTGTCAGAATTTTCCGAAAAGCGCGCTCTGCATTCTGGTTCTGTTTCAGTTGAAAATACGAATGCCCGATCCAGTAGAGGGCATTATCACTGTCCAGGTCTTCTGGGAATCTTTCGACATAGTTTTCAAAGATTCGGATGGCTTTTTCATGTTTACGCTGAATAACCTCGTTCATGCCCTGATTGTAGATTTTTTTCACCCCGGGGTGACGGATGAGGATGACAGGATTTTCAGGTTCAGAAAGGTCCGGGTCTTCAAATTCCTGCTCCTGGGGTTCTGTTACATTGGCCTGAGTCTGTTGTGCCCTGGATTTGGACGAGCTCAAATTGGCCGCAACTTGAATTGCGGTTTCCGCTGCATCTTCCAAAGGAATCGGATCTTCCAGGTCCTCCGGTCTCAACTCCACAGACTCGACAAAACCCGGCTCCTCGTCTTCCGGGACATCTCGGATCTGTTCCAGGTTATTCAGGCTCTGCCCCTCTTCCTGAGATAGGATTTCGCGCTCTGAATTATCCTGTTTCAGGGAATAGGTTACGATCACAGGAAGAGGAATTTCTTCCACATTTTCGGCCTCTGCAGCAGAGAGATCCTCTAAATTTCCAGCATCCTGACCGATCACGACAGGAGTCATTTCTCTTCGCTGAGCTGCTTTTTTTTCAAGCTCTTCCAGAGTCGAACCAACTGAACGTTCCAACAGAGCGAAATTGGTCTCCCATTGTTCCTGGACCATGGAAAAGTCCTGCTTTTGCTGTTTGATCCGCTTATTCAGTTCTTTCAGATCCTGTTCAAGCCTTCCAAGACTTTCACGGAGGTTGGCATTTTCCTGGATCAGATGTTCCAGTTCCTGTTGATTTTCTGCAACCAAGATCTCCTGGGTCTGTTGTGTGGATTCCCCTTCCTCGGGATCCCTCGAAAGCTGGAGGGCAGCACATCCATTCACCAGGACAATGATTAAAAGTACCAGAACCCCTTTCAGCCAATATCCTTTCTGAAAAGAATAAATCATGTCCTGTTCTTCAGTCAAAAAAACCTCCCTTGATCCGTGCATCCGGAAAATCATGATTTTCCAGAGGCTGATGATTGCCTTTCCAGGAAAGATGACAAAACTTCCTCCATTTCTTGAGCCAATATAGGCTCTCCATTGAGCCGGTAGGCCTCAATCAACTTCCGTGCGACTTCCTCCGTTCTTGGAAATTCAGGGTAATGCTGGAGCAGATAAAGGTAGCGTTCTGCTGCCGATGTGAAGAGTTTTCCACGGAAATAGAAATTTCCTACAAGAAATTCATGTTCAGCGAGTTCTGCCCGTGCTTTATGCTGGTATTCCCGGATTTCTTCAAGGTAAGGACTTTGGGGATAAAGCAGATAAAACCGACGGTACTCCTTCAAAATAATCCGGTTCGGTTCCATATTACGGTCGAAATTCCGTGAAGGGAAAAAAATACCATAATAATTTTTTTCAAAATTAAGTCCGATGAGCCGGTTTAAGACATAAGGAGTCAGATGGCTTTGTGGATTGAGTGTTAGAAACATCCGATAGTTGACCTCCGCATCTTCCCATTTGCTGCGCTTAAAGTTGAGATCCCCCATTTTGAGGTAAGCCAGGGTGGCAAGTTGAGTGTTCGGATGCTCTTCGACAAGGACCTGAAATTTCTTTTCAGCTTCCTGATAATATTCGTCCTCGTAGGCCACAAAAGCCTCATGATAAAGTTCCACTGCAGGAACTCTGATCTTCTTGGCCTCATCACCGCAACTCTGAAGGAAGAAGGGGAAAAACACCCCGACAATGAGTCGAAAGAACATGGCCCTTTGGATGCTGGGAAAAGGATTTGCTTCAAGGAAGAAAAGATTTATTTTCATCAACAGCTTTTTCGTTTCTTGTAACGGATCATGGTGATTTCATTACCCCGTTCATTCCAGAACATTTCATCCATAAAAAGGGAAATCATCAGCAGTCCCCGACCTTGAAGCTGGAAAAGATTCTGGGGATCCGTGGGGTCAGGAATTTCAGTATGTTCAAAACCCTTGCCTTCATCTCGAATGATGTATTTGAAAGAATTCCGACTGATTGCATGCTGAATCAGAACACGTCGGTTTTGATACGGCTCCATTCCTGATTTCTGTTTTGCGGTCTCGTAAAACAGTTGAGGGTTTTCCAAACGCAACTCTTTCGGCAGTTCAAGGTTACCGTGAAAAATTGCATTTTCCAGTGCCTCTGCCAGCAGGGTATTGATCGTTAGTAGTTCCTCATCTTCCACCAATCCGTATCTCATCAGATCCTGGTTCAGGTAGTTGACAAGGGAATGGACACTTTCGAAGTCATTTTTGATTTCCAGAGTTTTAGATTCCTCGACCAGTCCTGCCTTCGGGTCTGTGGGATGAATCGAAAAATCGACCGATTCAGAATTCGACGGATCGCTCGAATCTAAGGGACAGGAGACAAATCCTTTCTTTAAACTTTGAAGCCGGTCGAGGGTACGCAACACTTCCCGTTCCTGAATCGGCCTGGTCAAGAAATCTGCTGCCCCCTTTTTTAGAGCCTGCTGAATCTTTTCAGGATCACTCATCGGACAAATCATCACAAAAAGCATTTCCCGTGGATCAGACTGCACTTCCCTCAAAAGTTCCATCCCTCCAAGTTTCGGGAGTGTCAGCCCGCTGAAGAGCAGATCAGGACGTGTCTCTCTGAAAACAGTCAGTGCTTCTTCTCCGTCCTGTGCCACCTTCAACAGATGTCCGCAGCTTTTCAGAACTTCTGCCAATGCAGAACAAGCTTCCTGGTTTTCCTCCGCAATCAGGATTTCCATTTTTTCAGAAGGATCTGTATTCTTGTTTTTCAAGTTTTCCTCCGTCCATCCCCGAGTTTTAGGGACTGATCTATACAGTTAGGAAAGCGAACCCGCTTGAGGGGCAAGTTCACACAATCCCTGTTCCAGGTCCTGAATCAAATCTTCCGGATCTTCGAGTCCAACACTCAAACGCAAGAGAGGACCTTCAAAATGCCAACTTCCGGAAAGGCGGTCTTTTTGTACATCCGATGGTACGATAAGGCTTTCGTAGCCCCCCCAGGAAAATCCCATTCCGAAGAGTTTAAGACGATTCAGCATGGCCTGCACCATAGATGGGGCAAAGGGTTCAAGTTCAATCCCGAAAAGCCCGCCGGCCCCGTGAAAATCACGTTTCCAAAGCGCATGCCCCGGGTCATCGGGAAGTGCAGGATGAAGCACCTTCCTTACTTCCGGACGACTTTTGAGCCATTCGGCCACCTGGAGCCCGTTGTTTTGATGTTGCTTCATGCGAACACCCAAAGTGCGAAGCCCGCGTTGAGTCAGATACAGATCATCCGGCCCACTGCACTGGCCCAGTTGCCAGGTACAATTCCGGAGTTGTTCCCAGTCTTCACGGGTGGTAGTGACCAGACCCAGCATGACATCAGAATGGCCATTGATGTATTTGGTGGCCGCCTGGATGGAGACATCCACTCCATGTGCAAAAGGTTTGAAAAAAACCGGTGAAGCCCAGGTGTTGTCCATCAACAACTTTATCTGATGCAGATGTGCAACCTTGGAAATGGCTGGTATGTCCTGCACTTCAAAGGTGTGTGACCCCGGTGATTCGGTGTAGATGACCCTGGTGTTTTTCCGGATCATGTTTTCAATGTCCGAACCTATGCAGGGAGGGTAATAGGTTATTTCTACACCAAAACGTTTGAGAATCGAATCACAGAACTCCCGGGTGGGGAAATAGACACTGTCGGTCATCAGAAGATGGTCGCCAGCTTTGAGAAATGCCATCAGAGCCCCTGCCACAGCTGCCAGGCCAGAAGGAAAGGAAATACTTCGGAAGCCTCCTTCGAGTTCCGCAACCGCATCTTCAAGGGCAAAACTGGTCGGAGATCCTTTCGTTCCATACGTCATCACCCGAGAATCCGGAGTGATGTTGTCATAACGTGTTACCAGTTTTTCGACACTTGGATAAATGACCGTAGACAGATGATGAACCGGTGGATTAACACCGCCTCCATAAGCATCAGATTCCCTGCCTGCATGAACGATCCTGGTGTCCGTCTTCTCTGCCTGATCCCTCATGAATGATCTTTGCATGCTAAGAAAGTTTCTGGTTTTCCTGCTCAGAATGAAGATCCAAAATTTAAACTTCAACAGGATGCAAACCTGAAGAACATTGAAAAATCATAGATTTTTCTCTTTTAAAACCCAACATCTTAAGTCAGCTTGATCCATTTCACCAGATCTTTACTGATGCTGGTCTTGAAAAAGTTCAGGTTTTCCATGTTGGAACATGGACAAAGGGCTTTATTAATCCTCCAGGTCGGGTTAGTTTGCGGCAACCTGCATTTGTTTTCGGATTTGATATATTTCCATGAGCGATAAAGAACTACTTCAGGCCGTCGAGACGATCCTCTTCACCACTCCAAAACCTCTTCCGCCCAGGAAAATCGTTGAATTGAGTGGAGATCGTTTTTCCAGCAAGGATATCCGGGAGGCCATCAAAAAACTGAACAAGGAATTTGAAAAAACTGGACGGGTATTCCGCATCGAAGCCGTAGGAGACGGATTTCAAATGAGAACGATGACGGAATATGGCAGGTGGGTTCAAAAGCTGGAAACCGTCAAGACCATCAAGCTTTCAATGGCGACCATGGAAACTCTGTCCATCATTGCCTATAAACAACCTGTGACTCGGGCTGGCATCGAGTTCATCCGTGGAGTTGATTCTTCCCACACGGTTCGACGTCTCATCCAACAGAAACTGATCCGGATCGTCGGAAGGGAAATGGTTCCCGGACGCCCAAGCCTTTTTGGGACAACCAAGTATTTTCTGGAAATCTTTGGATTAACCCATCTGAAACATCTGCCTGCTCTTGCAGAACTGGAAAAGGAAGAATCCGCATCAGAACAGTTGGAAATTCCACTTGAAGAAGACCAGGATGGCCCTGAAATTCCTGGATTAGAACCACCCCCTGGATTCATAGGGCCGGATGAACCACCAGACGACCCCATAGAAGAGGATCAGGACGGGAAGGAAGAAGTATCGTGAATTTTCTACGGGAATAGCAGTCAATGAGTGTTTGATCTTTTTATGATACTTTTTGAAAAACTCGGGTGGAATGTTTTTTTCAACTTCTTCAAGTAGACTGCTTTTAAAGAAATAGGTAGGACCTCTCATCTTGAGCATCGGTTGAATCACTTCATCCGGCATTCCTTTACGCTTCAGGCCCCAGAGAGCTTCTCCGGTGATATGATAGCTTTGAATCCAGCTAGGAAGATTTGTACTCAGAATGACTGCGGGAGCCAACACCAGCAAAAGCACCAGTACCCCCCTGCGGATTTCCAACCAGGTTGGCCAACCGTCGATGGTTCTGAATTCTGTATTGATTTCATTCAAATCAGTCTGAGGATTTTCTTCTTTCATGGAATTAATCTAACAGGAAGTTTCACATCATCCAACCCAGATATTTTTTCCAAAGGGCCGCTTCAAGGGAGAACCTCAAGGTGAGGATTTGAATCATGAAATGCTTCATGCTTTAATGGATGAACTAAATAAGAGGATTCGGATGAGCAAAACATCAAAAGATCAAAGAAAAAAAAGTGTGAAAATCCGCAGAAGAGAACAGGTTCGCTGGCTCAGTACCATCACCAGCATCCTGGTTTTGGTCATTGCAGTTTGGCTCTTCTGGGAAAGCTCCAGTGAGAATCATGACCTTTCATTGATTGGTCAGGGAACAAACGTTGTGGTTCAAATCCATGACCCTGGCTGAGGCTCCTGTCGTGAACTGAAGCGGGTGGTCAACTCGCTCGAAACCGAATTCAAAGACAGAGTCACTTTTTTGGTGGCAAATCTTGCGACCCAGGAGGGAAGGATCTTTGCAGAAATGAACAACAGTGATAAGGTAACCCTCCTTTTTTTCAAACCTGACGGGTCCCGGATTCACAAACTGACGGGGGTTCAGGATGCGGATTTTCTGCGAAAAGTCTTCACCCGTGTCTTTAAACTCGGGGGATAGGGGATTTCAATTGGTATTGCCATCTCCTCTGCAAGAAAAGTTTTAAATCTCTTCATTGTACTCCACAATCAGTGGAGCATGATCCGAAAAACGCTGATTCTTGAAGATTGAGGTACTATGGGCTTTGCTGGCAATACCAGGAGAAGCCACCTGGTAATCGATACGCCACCCCACATTCTTGGCCCAGGCCTGCCCTCGGTTAGACCACCAAGTATATTGTTCCTCTTCGCTGTTGAGCTTACGGAACACGTCAACATAACCCAAATCATCAAAAACCTTCGTCATCCATTGACGTTCTTCAGGAAGAAACCCTGAATTTTTCTGGTTGCCTCTCCAGTTTTTGATGTCGATTTGTTTATGGGCAATGTTCCAGTCTCCGCAAATGATGTATTCCCTTCCATCTTGTCGGCGCTCCTCAAGCCACTTTTCAAAAAAACCCATCACACCGTATTTGAACTGTTGACGTACATCTCCACTACTGCCTGAAGGAAGGTAAAGGGAAACAATGCTCAGCTTGCCGAAATCAGCCTGTAAGAAACGTCCCTCGTCATCGATTTCAGGCCGGCCGAATTCCCTGATCACACGGTCCGGTTTTTTTTGGGAAAAGACCCCTACTCCGGCATAGCCCTTTTTCAGGGCATAGCGGTAATGGCTGTTCAAACCTGCAGGGTTCAGCATCTCATCGGTCAACTGATCCTCCTGAATTCTTATTTCCTGGAGACAGGTGATGTCTGCTTCTTCTTTAGACAGCCATTCAAGGAAGCCTTTTTTCCAGGCGGAGCGGATGCCATTGAGATTGACAGAAATGATCTTCATGATTTTTTTATTTGGATGGGAAAGTCAAAGTGATGAGGTATTTTTGGTTTTCTCTTAAAAAGGGAAATTCGTCAAAATCCAGGAGGGTCTGGTTCAACCTGGCGTCTGGCCGGTTTTTTTTGAGTGCTTTGTATTCCTCCTCCAGGTCGCCTCCTTTAAAAATATGGATTTCTGCATCAGCTTGACGTATTTCCCGAGTCCATGCTTCAATCCGTTCCAGGGATGCAACCGCTCTGGCACTGATGGCAGAAAATCGTCTCCGCCAGGCTTTTGTTTTTCCAAGTTCCTCGCCACGCCCCCATATCACCTCGACATTCTCCAGGCCAAGAGCTTCAGTCATTTCTTCAAGTGCATCGCACTTCCTTCGCCGTGCATCAAGCAGAACCATCCGCAGGTCTGGCCGACAGATGGCCAGGGGAATCCCCGGGAAACCTCCACCACTTCCAAAATCACAGAATTCGATTCCATTTGGAATATCACGCAATTTCAACAGAGACAGGCAGGGAAGCAGGTGTCTGCTCCAGATTCTTGGAATTTCCTGTTGTGAAACCAAATTGACACGACGATTCAGGACTTCCAGGATTTCCACCCAGTTTTCCATTTTTTCCCAGGATCCTTCAGCCACAGACAATCCTCGGGCTTCGAGAATTGCCCTGACATCCGAAACATTAAGGAGTGGCTCTTCAGTTTCCAAAAAACCGTTGTCTATTTGAAAATAATTCGTTGAATGACTTAAAAAACACGGCTGAGAAAACCCAAGATATCACGGGAAAAATCCCTGATGAAAGTTTTTCTCGAATGAGAATCAAAAAGAACCGTTAAAGGGTGGAATTTGGATGGTAATGGGAAGGCCCCGAACCAGGAATATTTTTGAATAATGCCCAGTGGCTTTGGGCTATCAGGGATCACGATGATGACTGTAAAGGGCTGTTCAGAAACCCACCCTAAACACTGCTTCAGCCTGCCTGAGCGATTTCCTGCTGATCTTTTTCTTCGGTCTGCTGAACTGCACCGAGATTCAGACGGTCTCCAAAAAGGGGATGACGTGTGTTGTAACGTCCATCTGCCACCACGAATTGCAATCCCAGTTTTTTATTGAAATTCAAGAGCAACGGCCCCTGCAGATTGATGGTCACATCCTCCAGCTTTTTAGCCATGGTGACGATCACCCGGACGTTCAAGTCTTCAACTTCTTCCGTGTCCAGTTTATTCATGTGGTCCACAGTGATATCAAGACTGAATCCAGAAACGGCAGTTTCAGGATTGATGGTGACGAAGGCCAGATCCTGCCTTTCCACCGATTGCAACCACTGAAAGGGGGATCCCATTTCGTCTTCTATCATGACGAAATGTCGTTCAGCGGAAAAGCCGAGCATTCCAGAGGGGAATGTCAGAATGTCCTGGTCCTGGATTTCTACTTCACCAAAACGTGTGGTTTGAATCAGCATGGTTTTACTCGACAAGGTGTTGTGATTTTAAGCAGTGCTTAAAGGTTTCAATTCCTGAAATTTCAGCCGAAAAGACCTTTGAATCCCTTCAAAGAGACTGGGGTTTTTTCTGCTGCTCGTTTATTTTCTTCCTGAATACGAATGTACACTTCCTCACGATGAATGATGTAGTTTCTTGGTGCATCGATTCCAATCCGGACTTGCCTGCCCTTGACTTCGATGACCGTGATCTTGACATCATCTCCAATCGTGATGCTCTCACCCGACTTCCTTGTCAGTATCAGCATTCTTCTGCCTGATGCAAATGGTCAGGCAGACCGTTTTGAACACATGTAAAACGGGCGCCTGATTCGTTGAACCGGGCCCGCTGGATTCAGTCGAACTCCGGTAGCTTATCGGAGAAAATCACTCAGAGTCGGCTGAATCAACTTGCTCCCTGTATCAAGGGCTAATCGATTATTAGCTTCCGCGGTTTTGACTTCAATGACCGTTTCGGCCAAATCACTGTCGCGGATTTCTGACAATCTCCGTTCCTGTTCAAATTTTAGAGACTCGATCTTTGCCAGGGCTGTTTCAAACTCTCTTACGGTGTTGCCGATATCGGCCTGCCGTTTGAGAACCTGTTCCAGCGCTTGATCCAGCTCTTTTAAACGTAGTGCAAGGGCGGTGCCATCGTTTTCCAGCATGGCGCGCTCCAGGGAGGTCAACATGGAGAAGATATCCACCCCTCCTTCCTCCTGCGATAGCATCAATTCCTTTGCTGTCACCTGCACCGGGCTTGCGATTCCGTCAGCGATCAGGACTTCTTTTTTATCGTTGGCACCAATGTAGGATATTTCTGGATTCGGCCTTCCTATGAACTCCATTCCAACCGGAAAAACAAGCCCGAGCGATTCAGCATCAACGTCTTCGGAAACTTCCTTTGTGAAATCAAAATATCCTGGAATGGTGTTGCCGAGGAGCCCCTGTTCATCAGAAAATTTCAGCTTCACCAGATCATCGGGTTTACCCTCGGGGTTGTACATAGCGGTTACTGGCCGAAGTACCTGTTCTTTGGCCCAGGTTCGGCCACCATCATCCGAAATCTGACAACGTGCCTGCCCCCAGGGACCGCCTTTGGTGATTTTCAGCCGGTATTCGTTGTTTGAATGACCTTCAAAAACGGCACGGTACTGGTCGATGTCGATCAGATCTCGGATGTCTTTCTGAATGATCCCCCGGGTTTCAACCTTCGAAGGCTGAAGTATCGAATTCTTTTTCAAGGCCGGAGAAAGCGATTTAAGACCAGAAAAGAGGTAGAGCTTCCCACTTCTGGAATTTCCTGCATCAAAGAGTGATTCCCGGAGAGCGCCAAATTCACGGGCAACCATCAACCGCGATTCTTCATTGGCATCCGAACCAGACTGGGAAATGGCCAGGGTTTTTGCACGTCCAAGCAACTCTGCCATATGAGTGATTTCCTTCTCGGCATACTGCAACCCAGTGATGTTGTCGGAAATATTGCGGACGGTCTGCTCCTGACCGGACATGGTTGAAACGATGTCCTGCATCTTTGCGGTGCCAACGGGATCATCAGAGGGTTTATTAACCCTCTGCCCGGTGGCCATTTGCATCTGCGCATCCTGCAGACGTGAGGAGGTTTTCTGGATATTGTCCAGGACCTGTTCACGTTTGCTGACTTCAGTGACTCGCATCGATTACTTCATGTTGATCACGGTTTCCATCATCTCATCAACAGTACCGAGAAAGCGTGCTGATGCTTCATAGGCTTTCTGGTACTGAACCATGTTCGTCAATTCTTCATCCATGTTGACCGAACTGATCGAACTTCGAATTTCCTTGAACTGCTGGATCATGTTGTCCTGTTGTTTCATTTCCGACTGGTTGCGTCGTACCTTGAGACCAAGGTCGGTAATGATCGAACTGAAGTATTCCCCAAAAGTCATCGTTCCGTCACGCATGATGGGCATTGTAGGAAGTTTTGCAATTTCCAAGGCAACACGGTTGTCTCCGGGGATCAGGTCACGCCCGCTGGAAATGTGATTCGGGTGTTTCTGGATTTTGTCATTAAGCCGGATGTCTTCAGCTCCCTTAAGGGTTTCAAAAAAACCGTTGAAACCTAAAACCTGGGTCACACCCGTCTGGTCTTCACCAAAAATAAAACGCCGGTTGTTTCCTGACTGAAGGATCATCGATCCGTCTTCCTCGAGTGAAGCCTTGAGCAATTCCGGATCATTAACGGTGAGGTTGATCCTGCTCACAATGTCGGGAAGGGTATCGACACCTGCCTGGATTTCCACCTCATAGGTTTCGAGGATCTCATTCTCGCGGTCCACCAGATGCACTTGAAATATTCCGTCACGGATGAAAGGCAGAGGTTCATTCATGGCCTGATTCCTCAAACCAAAAGTACTTTTCATCATATCCACTGCAGAATTCAACCCGGTCCCGGTGGAATGCAGCCGATTCACTTCTCCAGTAATCGAGAAGGCGAGTTCATCAATCTGGTGCATGTAGTCCACGAGGGTTTCATCACGAAGACGAATCAGCTCTGTCATTTCTCCTTCACGGAAGATCTGTGTCAGATCCCTCCGGCTGTCGTGGGAAGAGACTCCGTCGATACTCAGCATCCCCGTTTCCCCTCCCTTCATAGTTGCTTCAAGAGGGAAAAAATTCCTGCTCTGAGCCAAAGTCCAATCCCTACCGATGATCACGGTGACGTTTCCGTTACGGTCTTCATAGGAATTGACATCCACCAGCCGTGAAAGCTCTTCAATCGCGTGATCCCTGGCGTCCCTCAGATCGTTGGCATTACGCTGTCCAGATTCGTAGGTCAGGATCTGACGGTTGAATTCAGTGATCTTGAGTCCCAGTTCATTGATCTGCTTGATGGACTGTTGCAGGCGTCCATTGATTTCATGACGCAGTCCTTCAAAACGCCCATGAAGCTCCCGAAACCTTCGTGCCAGGACATCTCCTACTTCACGCAACTGGGCTCTTGCGGCGTCCGATTCAGGCTGACTGGACAACTGGCTCCATGCATTCCAATAATCGTTCATGGCCTGGTTCAACCCATTGCCTTCTAGTTCGTTGAGCAGCATTTCAATTTTGTTCAGATAATCCTCACGGGTGTGAAACACTCCGGTACGTGGATTTTCCTGAAGGATTTTTTTCTGGACGAAATGATCAAAAACCCGAGTGGTAGGCTGGGCTTCCGCTCCACGTCCCAACCCCAGAGGATCGGCAGGAGCAGACTGAGTGGTGACCTGTTGGCGTGAAAAGCCTTCGGTCTGCTGATTGGCAATATTATGCCCCGACGTATGCATCGCGCGCTGGTTCATCGACAGGGCGCGCTGACCCATATTGAGGGAGCTGTTCAGTGACGGCATGTCAACAGCGTGTTTTTAATTTCAACAACCGTTTTTCCGAACCTAGACCGAGGCACGGGTAATTTTGCTGTCGGCCGAATGAAGCTGGCCGTTACCGGAATAAAGCTGCTGGCTTCCCTGCAGTTTTGAAAAAAAATGCAGAGACGTTTGTATCGATTTCAAACGTGAAGCAGACTGCTCCCCGTTGATTTCGGCAGCGTCCCGGATTTCAGCAATCAATTCTTTTAAACGGTCGAAGCACGCTTGGAGAGGGGTGGCCCATTCCTGCGGCACCTGACGAATGATACTGCTTAGGCTAAGGGACTCGGATGCTTCTTCGAAGTCTCCGGACATTTCCTCAACCACAGCAATCCGCCGGGTTTCCAACTTGGCGATCAGACGCGTCTGCTGCAGCTTGCGGCTTTGTAGCCGAAGCATTTCGGACGCACTGAGGATTCCAAATCCTTCCGCTTCCTCCTGGAGCAGTTGCAGGAGCTTCTCATGATGCTCCACTTCCTGCTGCAGGATGGAAAGCAGTTCTTCAAGCTGGGCGTTCATGGCCTTTCTTGATGAGGGGAGATCCCCCGGAAATCCTCCATCCCTCCGGAAACAGGAGAAACCGAAGAGGATTCCGGAGAAGGTCCGTTGTCAAACGGTGTCCTCCCGAAGAGAGTCAAGCAACATGTTGCCTGCCAGCTTCTGGGGATCTACCTGGTATTCACCACTCTTGATCTGGGCCTTGAGCTCGGCGACCTTCTCAGAGCGTACTTCAGGTTCCGCAGAAATGCGGAGTTTCAACTTATCCATGGCGAAAGACGTAGTCTTCACCGAATCATCTGCTGATGGTGGTCCATCTTTGAGATGGGCCTGATCAGCTTCTTTCCGCTGTCCTCCTTTAATGTCCTGGAGCACTGCGGGTTGTTGGCCTGTGACCTTCATAACCACCTCTTTAGGCTGATTGGCTTCGTTTCCGGAATCAGTGTCTGCATTCCAGCATCCGGTTCAGCATACTCCTGCTCCGTGCCTTACGCAAGCACCCTCCTTCAGGGAAGCCTGGTTTATATGACTTCGAAAACAGTTCAGCGTCTGGTCTTTTGCCAAGGCAAGAGACTGCAGCGAATGTCTTCGACAGACGGATCTTCCATGTCCATCCGAGGTTCGCTGGCCTTGATTCACCGGGACTGGAAAGTCCTGATGGATTCAGGGATTCAGC
>Ga0208765_1000099_pt1 | contig 49666 bp, 45 predicted proteins | sample ETNtaG_2_FD_185783 | JGI IMG/M metagenome (GOLD analysis project Ga0208765, IMG submission 185783) | Marine microbial and viral communities from oxygen minimum zone, Eastern Pacific Ocean - ETNP201406SV203 (SPAdes) (version 2) | ecosystem: Environmental > Aquatic > Marine > Oceanic ...
CATGTGCCGATGATGCTCAAGGGCGCGTAGCTTAGTTTGGCTGGAGCACCCGGCTGATAACCGGGAGGTCACAGGTTCAAATCCTGTCGTGCCCACCAATTTTCACCATTTTCTTGGTTTCAAATTGATAAGAAGCATCATGAAGGGGTCGCCTTTCCCTTTCTTCAAATGCCGGTTCTGAGCGGGGCCTCAGGCGCTGAGATTGCAGAGAAACTGGCTCCTATCCTCGACATGGAGCACATTGCGCTAGAGAGTAGAAGATTCCCTGATGGAGAGGCCTACGTCAGGGTCCCTTCAGAATCAATAGAATCTGTCAGAACTGAGGAAGTTGTACTGGTTTCCAATACCTTTCCGGATTCGGGGATAATGCAGACCTTGCTTCTTCTCGGGGCAATTAGAGACATCAGGAAAGGAGATTTGTCCAGCTTGAAGGGAGAGTGGGAAGGAGATACTGACGATGTTGGTCCTGGAATTTTCCTAGCTATCCCCTACTATGGTTATGCCCGACAGGACAAGAGATTCTCGATGGGAGAGTCTGTCTCTGCAAAATTAGTGGCCGAGGTTGTTTCGGAGTATTGTGATGGGATAGCAATATTGGATCTGCATGCCCCAGAGGTACTGGAGGGGATGGCCGTGCCAATTCAATTCGTTAGTTCGATGCCCGAGATAGCAGAGAGCCTGCAGAACGGAGTCTCACCGGACTTCATACTCAGTCCGGACAAGGGGGCTATTTCGAGAGCGTCCGAGGTTGCAGACCTGATTGGGTGCGACTTTTCGTATCTGGAAAAGACCAGGATTGATGCCCATACGATTGAGCATACCCCCAAAGATCTGGATGTTTCGGGGAAGGTAGTAGCAATTGTTGATGATATGATCAGTACTGGGGGAACAATTTGTAGAGCCAGTGATGCTCTGAAGAGGCAGGGGGCAACCGAAGTCCACGCAGCGTGCACCCATGGCCTGTTCACCGGTGGCGCGCTGTCTCGCTTAGCAAATCATGTGGATGGAGTATACACCACAGACTCCCTGCCAAATCCTAGGGCTAGCGTGTCCGCTGCTCCGGCATTAGCTAGGGGACTGAGATTGCTAATAGGACAAGGGGCGCATAACGAGTGACTGGAGGCAATACGCTGCGTTTATATCGGTCATGCCGTGCGGCGGCTTACTAACACGAGGAGATGTTCCAATGAGTGTCCACATTGTTTTCGAAACACCACAAGACGTACAAGAGCAAGTTTACGAGATGGTCAAGAGCCTAGGTAAGGATGGCAAGGGCCGACTGAAGAAGGGGGCCAACGAAGTCACCAAGTCAGCTGAGAGGGGGACTGCGCAGATGGTCGTGATGGCCGAGAATGTGAATCCTGGAGAACTTCTAGCACACATACCCATGATCTGTAAGGAGAAGGAAATTCCATTCATCTACGTCGAGGACCAGGCTTACCTTGCCGAGGCTGCTGGAATGAGTACTGGAACCAGGACTGCAGCTATTGCGGTAATGCAGGTCGAGAAAGAGGGAATGGATAGATTCAACGAGGTCAAGTCGCACTTCGAGACGCTCTCGTCATGATTTGGAGGTTTGAGGCATGGCAACCGAAGCTTGGCCTGCTGAAGTCGTTGAGATAGTCGGCAGAACCGGCCTTACTGGCGAAGCGATGCAAGTCAAGGTCAGAGTACTAGATTCAGACAATCCTCGAGACGTTGGGCGCATCATCACAAGGAACGTACTGGGCCCGGTAAGAGGGCCAGATCCAGTGACTGGGGAGGGTGGAGACATCCTAATGCTCAGAGACACGGGTAGAGAGGCCAGAAGAATAGGCTCCAGGTGATTATTGATGCCAGAGCAGAGGATTTGCAGTTTCACAAACGAGGAGATTGAGCCTGGAACTGGCATGATGTTCGTCAAGAGGGACGGTTCTGTCTACTGGTTCAAGGACAGCAAGTCCCGCAAGAACATGCTCAAGCTGAAGAGGAACGCCAGGCGGCTGAAGTGGACCCGTCGCTACGAGAAGGGCGGCATCAAGTAATCATCAGGTAACCGTGCCTACGTCACTGAGCGGTAATCCTGTAGTCGACCCTAGCTCGATCGTTCTCATCGCTAGAGAATAGCCCTCCTTGATCTGGGGGTTGGGCCTCTCCGCAGTCAGTGTTGTCAATTACTGTGACATATGTCCCCGCGTCAACTGTTGCCTCGAGGTTTGCTGCAGCGGTGTTGGGGTCACTAAGGTCAGCGAGATAGACGAAACTGTCGCAATCCTCGTACTTCTGGTAGTTCACCTCGGTCATGGTGTAGAGATCAATGTTCGGCCCCTCCTGCTTGTCCAGAACAATACGGATTGTAGATGCCCATTCGATGGTCCAAGTTAGCTTGATGTGCTCGTCCTCGTTGACGAAGGTGTTGTCATCAAAGAGTTCCTGTTCCGGGTTCACCACGTCTTGAGTGCATCCTGGAAGCAGCAGGCAGAGTGAGAGGAGTAGTGCTTTGACTATTCTCATGTACTCGCGTGTCGTCCTAGGCTCATCAAGCATTTCCTCGTAGATTCCCACATTACTCTGCGTTGAAATAGGGGATTCGTTTCGGCCGTCTCATGGTAGAGCAGACCACTTACATCATGGTAAAGCCGGACGGAGTCGAGCGAGGGTTGACTGATGAGATAATCAACAGGTTCGAGGGAATTGGCCTCACTATGGTTGGCAGGAGGGATCTTACACCGACGATGGAGATGGCTGAGACTCATTACGGAATTCACAAGGAGAGGCCATTCTATCCGGATTTGATTGATTTCATCACATCAGGACCAGTAGTAGCCATGGCATGGAGGGGCGATGATGCGATAGCAGCCTCACGCAAACTGATTGGCGCCACCAATTGGGAGGATGCGGAGCCAGGTACTATTCGCGCTGACTTCGCCAGGAGCATTGACCACAACGTCATCCACGGTTCGGACGGAGAGGACACATCTGCCTTCGAACTGGGTATTTGGTTCCCAGATGGCCTTGAGGACTGAAAAGAGTGAGTAGCATGAGGTGGGTAGGATGTCAGGACGCAGGCAACCCATCGTCGCTGTGCTAGGTCACGTTGACCATGGCAAGACTTCTCTTCTAGATCATGTTAGATCTCTGGGTGAACAGAGTCGTTCCTCGGTGATGGATCGAGAGGCTGGTGGTATCACTCAGCACATCGGAGCTACTGAAGTCCCATCTGAAATCCTGAATAATCTATGCGCACCACTATTGGGAGGGAAGAGATTTGACTCCCCCGGTCTCCTATTCATCGATACACCCGGACATCACTCTTTCTCGTCTCTTCGTGCTCGAGGCGGTTCTCTAGCTGACATTGCGATTCTGATTGTAGATGTTATGGAAGGCTGTAGGCCCCAGACAAAAGAATCCCTTAGAATCCTAAAACAGTCGAAGACTCCATTCGTCGTTGCTGCGAACAAAGTGGACAGAATTCATGGATGGCAGTGCCAAGAAGGGAGATCGATGGCCATCTCTATGCGAGATCAGTCCAAGGAGTCGCTTGGCCTCTTCGATCAGCGCTATTGGGAGCTAGTAGGGCAGTTTGCAGAAGAAGGATTCAATCTGGAGAGATATGAGAGAATCAAGGATTTCACGAAGGAGATAGCAATGGTCCCTGTCTCTGCGAGGGAGGGAGAAGGTATCCAAGATCTGCTAGCAGTAGTGATTGGTCTTGCAGAGCGATATCTCTCGGACCAGCTGACTGACGTTGAAGGCTCTGGAGAGGCAACTGTACTGGAAATGAAGGAGGAGAGGGGACTCGGGAAGACCCTAGACCTGATTCTTCACAGAGGTTCCATTAGAAAGGGAGATGAGATAGTTCTTGTCAGCGATAGGGGCGGAGTTAGCACACACGTGAAGGGACTCTTCTCACCAAGGGGAATGAGCGAGATGAGGGATGCCGGTGACAGGTGGGATAACACCGAAACAGCCTACGCGGCCGCTGGAATCAAAATCAGCGCACCATCACTGGAGGGTGTGCTAGTGGGAACTACCCTCCGGGTGGTCTGCTCCGATGAAGAGCGGGATGCTGCGATGGTGGCAGCTAACGAGGAATCAAACCTCTCCATAGAACTCGACGAGGAGGGCGTGTGCATCAAGTCGGACACAGTTGGTGGCCTCGAAGCCCTGGCAAAGGAACTGAGGGAGATTGACGTGCCAATCAGGGAGGCTTCGATCGGTAAGGTAAGTCGCAGAGACGTTCGCAGCGCTGAGGCTTCTTCAGACCCCCTAAATCGTCTTATTATGGCATTCAGCACGGAGATTCTCGAGGAGGCAGAGGAAGAAGTATCGGCTTCTGAGGCCGGGGTGAAGCACATTGGCTCGGATATCATCTACAGAATCTTGGAGGAACGCGAGGAATGGGTCGAAGCTAGGAAGTCGGAGCTTGAAGAGGAGAGGAGGGAGTTGGTTGTCTATCCTGGTAGGATTATGCTTCTTCCAGATCACACATTCAGAATCTCAAAACCAGCTGTCGTCGGGGTAAGGGTTCTCGCAGGTAGGATTCACATCGGCCAAGGCCTTCTCAAAGATGGGTCCCGAGTAGGTCGAATTAAATCAATCAGGTCAGGGCAAGAGAGCCTCAAGGAGGCCAAGCAGGGTGCTGAGGTTGCAATATCGGTAGAGGGAGTCACGGTGGGGAGGCAGATCGACGAGGGGGATGTTCTACTCGTGGACATTCCTGAGTCGCACGCTAGGAAGCTGAGGAAGATGGAGATGACGTCCGTCGAGAAAGAAGTTTACGAGGAGCTTCTTGAACTACACAGGAAGGACGATCACTTCTGGGGAAGATGATACTGGAGCATGGGATGTTCAAAGGCACCTAACACTCAAGTAGTGATGGAATCGGCCTAGAAGCAAGAGGGTTCAGTGTGACGATAGCTCAAGGTGGTGGATCTAACTCTAAAGATCTCATCAGGTCGGTCTCTGGCCACGCTAACAATCTCATGAGCGAGGTTGCCAAGGTCATTATCGGGAAGCCAGAGAACATACGAAAGGTGACCATAGGAATCCTAGCAAATGGGAACATCCTGATCGAAGACAACCCGGGCCTGGCGAAGACTCTGATGTCGAACACCTTTGCAACAGCGCTAGGGTGCAAATTCAAGAGGGTTCAATTCACCCCAGATCTCCTCCCAGCGGATATCATCGGGACTTACATGTACGATCAGAAGACAGGGGAGTTCAGGCCAAGATTCGGACCTCTATTCACAAACATCCTCCTAGCTGACGAGATTAACAGGGCACCTCCCAAGACTCAAGCCGCTCTTCTTGAGGCGATGGAGGAGAAGCAGGTTACGATTGAGGGAATTACGCACAAGCTTCCGGCTCCATTCGTCACGATGGCGACACAGAACCCTATCGAGCAGGAAGGGACCTATCCCCTTCCAGAGGCTCAAATGGACCGATTCCTGATGAAGATGAGTATGGGATACCCTTCGATGGACGAAGAGAAGGCAATTCTGCAGAGAAGGAAGCTTCGAGGAAAGGACACCTACGATGTGGAGCAGATTGTGGAGCCCCGCAAGGTTGTGGCCATGCAGAAGGCGCTCGAAACTGTGCACATTGACCCAGCAATCCTAGGATATATCGTTCAAGTGGTTCAGAGGACCAGAGCAGATCCAAGAATAGAGGCAGGTGCCTCTCCAAGGGCCAGCCAAGGTTTATTCAAAGCATCGAGGGCATCTGCTGCGATTGATGGTAGGGACTACGTCATTCCTGACGACGTGAAGGGAGTAACTCTGGATGTTGTGAGCCACAGGATAGTCCTCAAGCCAGAGTCCAAGATCAGAGGAGTAACTGGGAGGAGGATTGTGAACAAGATCCTCAGTGAAGTGAACGTCCCAGTAATACAGTAATCGGGAATCCCAATTAACCGAATGCCGTACTCACAAACATGGCAGTAGTGATAGCCTGTGTGAACCACAAAGGCGGATGCTCGAGAACTACCACTGCAGTCAATCTGGCCTCTTGTCTGGCTATAGGGAATGAGGATTACGGAATTCGCAGCAGAAAGGTCCTGCTAGTCGATATGGATCCCAAGGGAAACGTTGCTACTACCTTCGGGGTTGACAAGAGGAGTGTCGGACCCACAATGAACGAGTTGTTTGCCAGAGGAGTAGACGATTCATCACTCAAACTTGAGGATTGCACGCTTGGACCAGACATACTCTCTAGATCCATGAAGGCTGCTTGGAAGAAAAACAATCCTGAGAAGACCCGAGGGCCTCCCAAGCATATTGGAATTAAGAATCTCTGGATCCTTCCAGCAGATCTGGATCTTTCTGGAATCGAAGTCGACCTAGCGACAAGGGTTGGGAGGGAGAATAGACTCAAACTTGCTCTCAATGAGGCGCTGGGACATTTCGATGTAATCATAATCGACACGCCCGCATCTCTCGGTCTTCTCACTGTGAATGCCCTGTGTGCTGCAGATTGGATTCTAATCCCAATACAAGCAGAGTTCTATGCCCTTGAAGGAATGAGTCAGCTAATTTCTGCAATAAGAGATGTACAGAAATCGGTTAATCCCGGACTGGGTCTTCTGGGGATTTTGATGACCATGGTCCAGACAAGAAGCAAATTATGTGAAACGGTTACAGAGCAAGCTCGCAAGCACTTCGGAGACAGAGTATTTGATTCACAAATCCCTAGGTCCGTGGCAATCGCCGAATCACCCTTAGAAGGTGCTCCGATTGTAATCGCCCAGAAGCCAACTAAATCAAACCCAGCTAGCCAGTCATATTGGAAGTTCGCCAAGGAAGCAGATGGGAGAATAAAGGCAATAACTGGTTGATGGAAATCTAAGAGTTAGATTGCTCCATCACGCTTTGTCTTGCATCCAGAAGAGCCGCTTCCATCTTCACTCGGATCTCTGACTCTAGTGTCTTGAGCATCTCAGAGACGTCCTTCTTTGACAAATCTCCTCTCTTTGAGAGTTGCTTCTCGAGGTTGGAAAGCATTTCTGACTCTCTCTGCTTGACGAAGTCAGCCACTCTCTGTTCCATCTCAACCTCGCTCTCCAGAGCTAGTTCTTGCCTTCTCAGGGCAAGCGCTGCCTCCATGCTCTCCCTCTCTGCCCTGAACCTGCGATCTAAATCCCCCAAGGCAGCCCTCTCTGCCTCTTCCTGTAGTGCCTTGGTCCTGACACTGATGTCGGATTTCATTTCCTTCTCAAGAGACTCTCTCTCGCTCTCGAGTTGCTTCTCCATCTTCGACTCATGCTTCCGCCTCTTCTTGGCGATGCTGTCTCTCATCTTAATTTCCTGTTCTAGTCGAAATGCCTCTGCCTTTCGATGGACCTCGGACTCCATTGCTTCTCTGAGATCCATCTCAACTCTTCGTTCCATTCTCTCCATTCCTTGGTTTGCCTCTAACTCTAGCCTCTCCTCAAGGAATGCCTTCCTCCGGGAGAACTCGGTTTCCATTTCCTCTCTGAGTCTATCTCTGATTCTGGATGTGTGAGCCTCTATCCTCCGATCTCTCTCCAAGTCTAGTTGATCTCGAAGCCTGTTCTCCTCTCTCCGGAGGCGGTGTAGCATCTCCTCTCGGAGTAGCCTTTCCTCCCTCTCTAGCGCCTCCTTCTCTAGCCTCTCAAGTTCATCTTCCAGCTCGTCCCTGAGATCTGCCTCAATCTGCTGGAGTTGCTCTTCAAAGAGAATCTCGTTTGCCTTCCTCATTGCACCTTGCATTCCTGAGACCCTATCTGTCATTTCTGAAATACGCATCCTGCGCTCTCTCCTAATCCCAGATCGTAGTGTTGACTCTTCATCCAGTCTTTCTCGTGCTCTTGCTGCTGCCCCCATTGCTGTAGAAGACAGGGCATGTTCTGCCCTCAGAGCATCGAGATCGTCTAATCTCTCTGGTTCGCCCGAGTCTGCCGACTTGCTATCACTCACGTGCCCATCCCCGATTCGACGCCCTTTTCGGGGTATTTGAGACAAGAGGGTTGAAATTGGTTACAAATGCGGGTTTCTAGTGGCTAATGTCTTCTCGGTGCTAGAATGTGACGAAGAAGGCATTCTGGCATCCCGGGCATGATAACTCTCTCTTCCCGGGCCTAGGCCTAATCCTTAGGTTGGCTTCGCAAGATGGACATTCGACCTCTACCTTGACTATCTTCCTAGTTAGGGTGAAGATTCCCGAGCAGGCTCCGCAAGAAAGGTCGACTGGTCTCTTATCCGTACCTGCCTCAACTGCCGTCATGCAATGGGGGCACTGTACCTTCTCCTCCTTTAGGGCAATCACAGTGGGTTGATGAGACACACGACACAGGGCTCCACAGAGTGTGCATTCTATTTCTCCTAGGCCCTGAGGCAGCATGCCTTCGCAGTTCGCACAGTTGACCAGGGGAGGTGCAACCTTGGACTCTACATTGGGAGGTGCCATGATGTTGGGAAATACGTCCACTTAATCAAGCGGTCGCCGATTTGTCCTCGGAGTTATTGTTCGTCAGAATAGACCAGATATCTCTGATGTCTTGGATAAGATCGCGTCCTAGGTCTACAATTGTTGAAAGTCTCTGTATCCCTGATCCAGAGACCCACATCCCATTCAGGATGATTACCAGAACGCTAGCCTCATGGAGGGCTATTCCTGCAGCGAGATTGATCTTGAAGCCCATCAATACTGCAAATACCAATAGGGTGGTAACTACGACTGAGATTGCTATATTTGCGTATACAACCCTCCTGGTTCGCTTTGCGAGACCTACCATTCGAGAAAGTGCCCGAGGGTCTTCTCCTGGGATTAGTACATCGGCGGCATCCAGATTCACCTGGTCTCCGCTTCCCACTGCAACTCCGATGTCAGCAGCGGCTAGTGCCCCTGCATCATTGAATCCGTCTCCCGCCATCATCGTTCGTCTCTCAGTAGATTTCTGAGTGACATATGCTGCCTTCGCCTCTGGGTCGACTCCTCCCTTGCACATCGATGGGTCGATGCCGATGGATCTAGCAAAGGCCTCGACACTGGGTTGCTCATCACCACTCAGAATCTCCACCTTGACGCCATGGGAATCCAGTTCGCTGATTGCTTCACTCACCCCAAACCTAGCATCATCGTGAGTGAAGCCAATGAGTGCGATTGCTGAGCCATCTACTGACAGCAAGCTAGCACCCTTCCCTGCATCTCTTGATTCTGCTAGTGCCTTCTCTATTGAAGCAGGGATGTTGACTCCTTCAGAGACAAGCCAATCCGCCCTCCCTAGAATGGCATTCTTGCCATCCAGTTTCCCCGAGACCCCTGCTTCTCCGTCTTTTATTCCACTGACCTTGATTGGTTTCAGGGATCTCTTGGCAACCTCTTCTAGTATCGTTCTTGCATAAGGGTGGTTTGAGCGCGACTCTAGGCCAGCGGCTATCCTGATTGCATTCTCCTCCTTCTCCCCCTTGACAACGAATAGATTGGAGATTGTGGGATTCCCTGTTGTCAAGGTCCCGGTCTTATCCAAGAGTGCTAGTTGAACATCCGCTGCGGATTCCAATACATCGCCTCCTCTGGCAATTAATCCAAATGAGGAAGCCGTGGTCAGGGCTGCAGCATGAGGAACTGGAGATGCAAGTAGGAGAGAGCAGGGACAAGAGACTACCCAAAGGAGGAGTGTGGTGAGAATGGCCTGGTCTGTCGATCCTGGATGGCTAAGGAATCCGATTACTGGGGCTGCGAAAATCACAAGTGGTGTCCAAATAAGGGTGAATCTCTCAATTGTGCTCTGGGTCCTAGTAGGCTGATCCTTGTAGTGCCTCACAAGATCAATTAGGCTTGAAAGACGGGTTCCTTGGCCAACGGCTTCCGACTTAATCACTAGTGGTCCTCTTGCGAGTAGGAGGCCTGCCTCTACTCTGTCACCCTTCTTTACAGGGATTGGGATTGGCTCTCCGGTTAGTGGGGCTCTGTCTATTGCACCTTCTCCTTCGGTGATTACTCCGTCAACGGGGATAGTCTCTCCGGATCTTACCTCAACTAGTTCACCCACCTCCAAGGCCTCCACAGGAACTAGGTCGTCATCTGCACAATGGGTGTTTGCAGACTCCTGAGTAGTTGGTTGAATTACCATCAGAATCCTCTCGCCTTCTTTCTTTATTGGCACATCATTGGATACTAGTCGTGCCTTTCTGGGAAGTCTATCCAAACCTCCCTGCATAGACTCCCTAGCCTTGATTAGTGCTCTGTTCTCAAGATGAGAGGCAAATGCAACCAATGCCACCACCAATAGTGCCTCAACCAATTCACCCAGTGCCACCGCACCGAAGATAGCTAGCGAAATCAATACCTGAAAGCCAATGACTCGGTTCTTCAGACTGGCTATTGCCTCCATGAAGAGGTGTTGACCGGCGAAAATAATGCCTCCTAAAGCAAGAATCCAAGGGATCACTTCTGGGAAAAAATCAGATTTTCCGGTGTACGAGACCAAGAAAATCAGAGGAATCGATAATATGGAGGATAGAAGTTGCAATTGGTCCTTCCTGAAACCAGACTCGCGGGTTGGTTCGAGTCGATGCCCTTGTCCGAGAATCTCTGACAGTTTCTGCTCCGAGGCAGCGCTGATATCAGGATTGTTGATTCTAACTCTCTGAATCTCAATTCTGTCCTTCTCAATCCTCGCATCCAGAACCCCCGGGACATTTAGAATCCAGTCTCTGAGGCCATTTGCGTTAACTCCTAGTTTTGCGGAGAGGGTCGCCGGAGAACTTCCCACAGCTCTAAACCATCCGACGTCAGGCTCGTGTCCCAGACTAGAGAGAACTGATGAGGCTCGTGAAATAGTTCCGTTTGAGATGTCCTGAGATACCTCAACCGTTCCATCGGAGACTGAAATCTTACATGACTCGACACCTGGGAGGCGGTTGACCGCTCGAGTGGCCTTCATTGCACAGTCAGGGCAGTCCATACCCCTGATTCCCCAGTCAAACTGATGAGTCCCGTCGAGGGAAATCTCAAACTCGTTTTCTCCGCCTTGGTCAGGATATTCTGTCACTTCTTCTGGGGCGCTTCTTGGAATAGACAGTTTTGGAACTCCGATCTTGGGGAGTGAAAATCTACTACTTTTTCTCTCAGGGGAAACTCTCTCATCTTCCTCCTCATCGAGGATCAGGAAATCTTCCGAGTCCTCTGACACGATTGTTCCAGAATTCGGTATCGCTTGAACATGATGTTGTCCTGTCGGTGGAATCATGAACACGAGGCATTTCCAGCAACCATGGTCGAGATCACCAATCCTAGTGATTGGGACATGATAGTTTTCGATGTAGACGGAACCCTACTTGATCAAGATGGTTTTCATGATGAGTTGGTTTGCCTAGCAAGAAGGGTAGACAGAGAGGTGATGCCAGTATCTCTGGCTTCCGGAAGGACTCTGCCAAATGTTACACCGATAATGCAGGCAATAGGAGGCTCCGGTTTCATTGTGGCTGAGAACGGCGGGATGATCTGGGACAGTAGAGAAGGGCACGAGATACGGACACTTTCCGATGGATCCAGGGCAAAGGATGCAGCAGAGTGGTTAGCAACAAAAATTGAGGGATTAGACCCAAGTGGAATAGAGTCCAACAGATGGAGAGAGACAGAGTGGTGCTTGAGTGAGACTGATTCGTTTGAGTTGATGAAGGAATTAATTGGAGAGAGTGAATGGTCTGATCTTGAGGTGATCTCAACTGGATTTGCAATTCATATCGCTAGTGCAGGACTGAACAAGTCTCATGGTTTGAGAGTGGCATTTGAGCAGAGGGGGATTGACCCCTCCAGGGTGATAGCATGTGGAGATGCCCCCAATGACATCCCTATGTTCGATATGGTTGGATTCTCCATTGCAGTAAGCGATCACTTTCCAGAAGTTGTGTCCTCTGCTGACTGTATTACTAAAGAAAGAGGCAAAGATGGTTCAATTGAACTTCTAAAGGCACTTCTGGGATAAATCCCGGTGGTGCAGGCGGCAGGATTCGAACCTGCGAAGCGCTATGCAGAGGATCTTGAGCCCTCCCCCTTTGACCACTCGGGTACACCTGCACCTTCCCGAAAGGAAACATGGATTTTATTCTCGCGGATGGATGGTCTTGTTAGATTGGCAAGGAATTGTTGATGTATCTCCGCTGTTGGATGCTAAATAGGTCGTGTTCATGAAAGTCGGTTCTGCTCCTCGAAGGCTTTCCAAGAATGAGTTGGAGGCTGTCCACAAGTCCCTAATCGAAGTAACTCGGAAGCAAAAGAGCAACGATGCCCCGGTTGATGTTGCCATGCCCGATGGGGTTGCATTCTGGGATGCCGTTGGTCAACTATTGCAAAGCATGGAAACTGAGTTGTCGGAGACGGTGAGAGAAGAGGGTATGACGGCCAAGGCCCAATTGCTGTCTAGAAGGCTTGGAGTTGCCCGAACATGCGTAAGAGATCTGACTAGAATCCGGCTTACTTCTTTCACGAGACACGCTGTATCATCGAATCTGTTAGACTCTGCAAATAGTGGTTCAATTGGTTTCCAGAGGTTGGATTGGAGTAGGCACGATCCATCGGAGAGAGTGTTCTATAATGGGGTTAAAGATCTCACAGAGAAGTACAAGATTTCCACTTCATGGTCTTCCATGCTTGGTTCTACTGAATCTGATTCTGACGCATCAGTGAGAGGGGTTAGCGAGACTCTCAATGATTTCTCTGGAGAGGAAGTCGGAGATGTTCCTTCTCCAATTTCTCCTCCAATTAGGGAAATGGAATGGGAAGAGCCTGACTTCGACGAGGAGGATCGGATTAGGGAGATGGATGAGTTCCCGGATCATGCGGCATCGCCTTCCGAGTCGAGGACACTAGATGACGAGATAATCGAAGAAGTATCCGAGCTTCTTAGAATTCGGGTTCTCAAGAATGTCGATGATCCCATCCTAATGGCAGACGGGTCGGAAGTCGTTCTCACTGAGGGAGACATTGAGACATGCCCGTCACCTGTTGCTGAGATTCTTATCGCTGCTGGTCTCGCCGAGGCCGCCCCGATATAGAGGGCAATTACTAACTCTCTCCGGCGCCGCACGTGGATAGAGGATTGAGCAATGGCCAAAGGAGTGACTAAAACACAGATAAAGGGATTCAGGAAGGCTTTCGATGCGGATTCATCCGCCACGGTCGCTCAGAATGCTGTCAGCAATGCTGACTTGTCCACACTGACTCTTAGGAGAGATATAGTTCAGAACATGGATTTCTCATTCAGCACCAAGTTGGATGAGTGGAGCGTCACCAACCAAAGGAGGAGTGGGAGGTGTTGGCTTTTCGCAACGTTGAATCTTTTCAGAGTAGGGGCCATGAAGAAGATGAATGTGAAAGAATTCGAATTTAGCCAGGCACATATCCACTTCTGGGATAAGCTGGAAAGGGCAAATCACTTCCTAGAAGCGATTCTCGAGACATCTGACCGCCCGGTAGACGATCGGACCATTCACTTCCTCCTTAGCGATCCGATTGGGGATGGAGGACAGTGGAACATGGCAATGAATCTGATTAGGAAACATGGTCTAGTTCCGATGTCAGCATATCCAGAATCGCACAGCAGCAGCAGTACCAGATCGATGAACACCGTGCTGAAGGACATCTTGAGGTCCACTGCCTGTGAGATAAGAGAGATTCTGGATGATGGTGGTTCTCCGAAGGAAGCCCGGAAGCACAAGGAGTCTAGGATGAAGGAAATCTGGAAGATTCTGTGCATTCACTTGGGGACCCCCCCGGAGAAGTTCGACTGGCAGTGGCGTGACAAGGACAAAGAGTTTCACCGAAAGGGGCAGATGACTCCCTTAGAATTCGTGGATGAGTACGTGGATGTCGATTGGGAGGACTACGTTTGCATTGTCAATGATCCTCGGAACGAATACTACCAGAGGTACACCGTTGACTTCCTTCAGAACGTTGCTGGAGGACCTCCCGTGGTATACCTCAACGTCCCCTCAGATGAGATGAAGGACGTAACACAGAGGCTTCTCGAGGATGGCACTCCCGTATGGATGGGTTGCGATGTCGGAAAGCATATGGCACGAAAGAAGGGACTCTGGGATGCTGAACTCTACAATCTCAAGGGTTTGTATGGAATCCAGTTTGGTATGGACAAAGCAGATCGTTTGAGATTTGGACAGACGATGATGACTCATGCCATGCTGTTCACCGGAGTGGACGTAGTAGACGACAAGCCGAGGAGATGGAGGGTGGAGAACTCCTGGGGATCCGAAGAGAGCGGAATCAAGGGATTCTTCACGATGAACGATAACTGGTATGACGAGCACATGTTCGAGATTGCAGCACCCAGGGGCTACCTGACTGACAAGATGACTGCGGGGCTGGAGGGTGAGCCAATCGTTCTTCCAGCATGGGATCCGATGGGTTCCCTTGCTAGGGATGAGGCACTAAACTAATGCTCAGTTTAGATTCCTTAGAGATAGTTCGATTGTGACCGAGTCTGGAATGGGAATCCTGAGGACTTTTCTCAATGACTTCTCGTCCTTCGCAGTATTGGTCACTAGCTCCAGAAGCCGCTTGTGAACTCTCATCTCCCAGTGATCCCACGTCTCCGACCCCTCTCCGTCGGGACTCTTTCTGCAAGGAACTACTAGCCTTCGAGTAGGCAGGGGTATGGGGCCTCTGAGTTTGACGCCAGTCTCGTCTGAGATTGCCTTAATCTGCTGGCAGACTAAGTCCACATCCTCATGGTTGTCGCCGGTCAGTTTGATCGTCGTGACAACCGGCATTCGTTTCACCAGTGTCTGATTACTTCTTCTCAATCTTCATGCAGACGCCAGCGGCAACGGTCTTGCCCATGTCTCTGATTGCGAATCGGGACAGTTCTGGGAACGTGTCCATCTGCTCGATTGCCATAGGCTTGGTAGGTTGGAACCTTACCAGAGCAGCATCTCCGGTCTTCAGGAAGGCTGGGTTTGACTCCTTTGTCTTCGAGTTCTCAAGCAACTCGACGAAACGGACTGCGACCTGTGCCGTGTGAGCGTGGAACACTGGTGTGTAGCCAGAGCCAATCGCCTTCGGGATATCCATAAGCTGGATTTGACCGACGAAGGTCTCGTCGTGTCTAACGAACGAAGGCTCGTTGTCCTGGTAACCAGCCACATCTCCTCTACGGATGTCATTAGCAGCCAGTCCACGAACGTTGAACCCGACGTTGTCACCTGGTTCTGCCTTCGCGTGACTTGTGTGGTGCATCTCGATGTCCTTGACCTCTGCGGCCTTCTGGCTAGGGTTGAAAACAACCGTCTTTCCTCTCTCGAGGACACCAGTCTCGACCTTGCCCACTGGGACGGTTCCGATACCGCTAATCTTGTAGACGTCCTGAATAGGTAGCCTGAGAGGCCTGTCTGTTGGTTTTGGAGGCATCTCCACACCATCGATAGCCTCGAACAGAGTAGGTCCGTTGTACCAAGGGGTGTTTTCGCTCTTGTTGAAGACGTTGTCTCCTTCTATAGCACTGCATGGAATGAAGGGAATGTCAGCAGGGTTGAAACCTGCCATCTTCAGTAGACTGGTTACTTCCTCAACTGCGCTGTTGTACTTGTCCTGGGACCAGTCAACTCCGCTGATATCCATCTTGTTGATGTTGACGATTAGTTCCTTGACTCCCAGAACCTTGGCTAGGAATGCGTGTTCCTTGGTCTGAGCGTTGACGCCGTCGTTGGCGGCAACGTTCAGGACGGCTGCGTCAGCTTGGCTGGTTCCTGTAATCATGTTCTTGACGAAGTCACGGTGACCGGGTGCGTCGATGACTGTGAAGTAGTACTTGGGGGTGAAGAATTCCTTGTGAGCTACGTCGATGGTGATTCCACGCTCCCTCTCCTCCTTCAGTCCGTCCATGACGTAGGCAAAACCGAAACCGGCCTTCCCTCTCTCTGCTGCTTCCTGTTCGAACTTCTCAATCACGTGTGCTTCTATGTGGCCGCTGTCTAGTAACAGTCTTCCGACCGTTGTCGACTTTCCGTGATCGACGTGACCGACGAAAACGATATTCAGATGCGGCTTGCTCTTATCTTCCCATTGTGAACTCATTGTTTACACCTCTAAGGTAGGCCCGGCGACCGGAGAGGCGTATATGAACCGTTCCCCGCTGTTTTCGGTATACTAGTCTCAGATTACCGCTAATCCGTCCTTTCCGGGGTTTTTGAGGGCTATCGGTACTGTAACTCAATCACTAACTGATTGACCTCTGTGGTGTGAGTTTCGGCGTTCTCCAGATCAACTGTCCAATCCCCTGGCTGGAATCCCCGTACGGTGGACCCCCCGATTACCATCCACACGCAGTACTCATCGTTACCACAATCACCTGCGTCCCTGTTGTCGTTCTCTATCCCTGTAGTGTTAGAAATCTCCTCGTCAGTGCTGTTGTACATGTAGAGATCAAGTCTGTTGCTTGTGGTCTGTCCCGGTATTCCGCCGCCGACTTGGTCATCGTCTTCCTTGGGATAGGATAGTTTAGCCCTCATGTATCGGATTCTATCCTTTGACTCCTGGTCGTAGGTCACTGGATACTCCCATGTCATTAGAACTGGGTTCGGCTGGGCCCTGTCAATTATGAAGTCCTCCCAGACCCCTCTGTAGTTGACGTATACCATTGAATCCGTGCTATCCTCGAATCCGTTGTTGTCGACCACTGTCAGTTTAACCTCCCAAGCGCCTGCTGGACGAGAGTCCCATGTGTAGGTCTCCCCCGTTGCATCAACATCGTTGTCAGTCACCCCGTCGTTGTCTGAGTCAGTGTACGTGTCTAAGTCCCATTTCCACTCTACTAGGTACTCCTCGGAGTAGCAGCTTGAGTCGTCTGGATCGCATCCTGCCCATGAATCGGATCCGTCAAGAGTAATCGTTGCGGATACCTCGACTTCGCGGTCGTTGATGTCGTTGTCTTCTTCGCAAACCCATACTATCACCATGTCTCCGCTGGCTGAAGACTCCTCGCCCTCGCAATCATCGTCCTTGCTGGATGTTATCTCGGCCTTCGGCTCCCTAGCGGATGAGTCGACAACTGTAATCTGCTTGCTAGTTGTTGCCTCGTGGGTTCCATCGCCTACGGCCAACTCCACGACGTAATCGCCGGGTTGGGCGTATGTGTGACTCGTCGTCAAGCCGGTGCCGGTGTTGCCATCACCAAAGTCCCACTCGAAGGTGAGAGAGTCTCCGTCAGGATCTGATGATCCCGCTGCGCTAAATGTGATTGCTGAATCTGCCTTCACGGTTCCACTTGGGTCTACTGACATGGTCGCAGTGGGGGGGCTATTGCTTCCCAGAAGGTCTGTGCAACCGGCCAGCATGGGTGCTAGGAACACTATCGCCATCAAGCACGCTAGGTCACTGGTCCTTGCCATTCTGGTATCTGGGCCATGGTGAAGTGAAATCAATCCTACGGCTCTCTGCATGTGTAAGAAACTAAAACCACTTGTCCAGAGAATCCTGCCTAGTTCCCTTCAGTAGGTTATTTTCATCCCATCCGAATGCATCTGTGACTCGTCCTAGAGACTTGGCAAGCCGTCCGGCGTAGTATTCTCTGTCGTAATCTGGTGGTTTCCCTCCTATCTCGTCAACCAGCCATGCCCTGACACCCAACTTCTTGTCGCCCTTATCCGGCTCGGTGATGATGTATCCCACCTTCATCCCGGGGGTGAACTGTAGACCTGCTGCTATCCTCTGCTTAGCTGCTCGCACATAGGGGAGTCCATCTGGGTTTGCATACATGCTGTCTAAGTCCCATTCGTTCTTCTTAGAGTCCCATCTCCCCTTGCATGATCTGCTAATCACCAGTTGTGCAGGGTCCACATCCCCTTCTCGGACCCTGTCAATCACTGACTTGGTCATATCTACCGCGCCTATGGTGTTGCCATCAAGAATCATCTCAAACATCTGAGTCATAGTATCTGAGAGTATCTGGAATGAATCGGTCCTCCTGACCTCGTATCCTCTGATCAGCATCTCTTCTCTAGGCCAAACAACCCTTCCTACGTAGCGCTTCTTGGCCCCATGGCTGAAGAATGACGAAAGGGCGGTCTCGAACTCGAGTTCGGCACCTTCCTTGGTGAATCTCTCCGCCAGTGATTTCCCGAACTCCATGGACATGCTCTTCGCCTTGTCCCATTTCTCGAAATCGTCTGCATCGGAAGGTCGGTTCATAGGGGAGTTTTCGTCGACCGGAGCACGTACGAAAATCGAGTCGGTGTCAGAGTAGACCACGCTGTGTCCCTCATCCTCGACCTTGGAGATTATCGATTTGATGTTATAACGTGCCCATTCGGTGATACTAGCACCAAGGCTCGGATGTGTAAAACGATAGAAGTTCGAAGCAAACACACCATAGAATGAGTTCATGAGGATTTTTACAGCATACTGCAACTGATCCTGTAGGAATGCCTCGTCCTCATTCCCTTCCTCATTGGCCTTAGCAAGAGCGGCCTTGTGACCGTCTCTACTATCCATAAGTCCCTCGAGAAGTTGTGGTACAAGTCCCAAGCGTTCCCCCTTGGAGATGTACCGAGTGTTCGTGGTGGGAGATACACTGTGTGATGAATCCTCACTATCGTCTCTGACCAGGGTCGTTGAGCAGATATTGTTTGAGATCATTATCGAGGGGTACATCGACTTGAAGTCGAGCACCACTACCCATGGTTCGACGCCAGGATCTACCTCATGCACGTATCCACCCGCTATCTTGCCCTGCTTCCTTGGGCCTTGGTTTGTATTAGGTACAGCGACTCCCTCCCTATCCGCCAGACGTATCACTAGGGAGTCTATCCAGCGGCTGGTTGTGCTTGTCGCTGCTATGTCAACAGTGGTCAGGGACACGGAGGCTAGGGCCTCCTTCCTCGCAATCGATTTCAGATTGTCCAGTATGTCTAGAGGGAGAACGGTGTCCTTAACACAGTACTCCAGGACCTCGTCCGGCCTAGCAGCCCACTCCTCGTCCATCTTGCTCGCATCGATGTCCATCTTGTGCATCTCTTCGTCATCAGGCCACAGAAGCTTGGAGACATACTTGAGTGACTCGCGCTGCGGCCTCAGGGTCTGTCTGGCCTGCCACCAAGCATCGAGAGGGATTCGGCCCCTTATTGTCCAGGTCCTATTCTGCTCCCTGTTGGGGAATATCCTGCCTGGTCCTCTCCATCTCTTCTTTATCTCGCTCTCCGACATAGGGACTCTGCCCCACCCGAGAAGGGGTGCGCGATCGCTCTCGGAATTCGGGGATATGCCCTCCGACCTCTCCTCCATCCTAGGTAGGTCGAAGTTGTCTATGTTGTAACCAGTGATGAAATCGGGATCCTCGGAGCGGACCACCTCAGTCAGCTTCTCAAGTATCTCCGTCTCGGCTCCAGTAATCGGGTACTCGACCCTCTGACCGGCCCTATCTACGATGGCTGCTGCACATAGTATCGTGTTGTCAACTATGCTCGTCTCGAGATCGAATGAGAGAGTGACGAACGGAGCAGGGAATGGTTCTGCCCTCTCGAGACCGCTGATGTCGCAGGACACTATCATGTCGAGAGGATAGAGTCCAGAGCCGCCGACTCCGAGTATCCTACTCTGCGCCAACTCTCTGTCAGTCGTCTCGGGAGTCTTCGCCTCCTCGGGTGCTCGTTCACCCGCCCAGAGAATCTCTCCGCTCATCCTTACGTGTGGGCCTAGATCTAGATCTAGAAGGAGCCTCTGCACGAACAATATGTCTGCGCTGGTAACCGTCCACCCGAGGCCTGAGAGAGACTTCCTAACACCACGGACCTTTCTAGTATCTCTCACGAATACCTTGTAGTGTGGCCTCACTTTTCCATCCCTAGTGGAGAGTTTCATCCCACAGGACTCGGGGTCACCACGAACGTCCTTTGTCTCAGATACTTTTTCCAGCGATAAGTTCGGTGTTGGTAGAACCTCGTCTGTTGAGGGATCGGATATCTCGATGTAGGGCTTGAGTCCGTTCACCAAGAGAAGCGTCGAGTGCCCGTTCCTGGATCGGCACCAGAGCTCTATCACGGTCTTTGGCTCGTCGCCGTCTTGCCACGCACGATTGTCCCCCGAGACTATGCAGACATCCTCATTCCATTGCATTAGTTCACCCATCTGCCATGCCAAGGCCATTGCTTTACCCTACGTCATCGTGAGGGGCCATAACTATGCCGGGGAGACCCCAGCGGAACCGTTGAAAGCCGAGGCGTTCCCCTGTGCAATAATCGGGGTGCGGGGATTGAATGAAGACGCTGAACCAGAGGTAGACTGGGACTCACTCACTTTCAGTTTCACGCAAACTGATCGTATGTACATCGCCACCTGCGAGCAGGGGGGAGAGTGGGAGAATGGAGTGATGCAGGACTTCCAGAACCTCAGTCTGTCTCCCGCAGCGGGCGTCATCAACTACGGACAGGGTCTGTTCGAGGGGATGAAGGCACAGTATGCGGAAGACGGCAGTGTAGTCATGTTCCGTCCAAGTGACAACGCTATGAGAGCGCAGGATGGAGCTCGAAGGCTGGGCATGCCACCGGTTCCCGAGGAGATGTTCCTAGATGCGGTGAAGAAGACCGTGAGGGAGAACATCAGATGGGTCCCACCGATTGGAAAGGGCGCGTTGTACGTGAGGCCATTGCTCTTCGGGAGTGGGGCGATCCTAGGTGTCGCTCCTGCTCCAGAGTTCACATTCCTAGTCTACGTCTCCCCGGTCGGCCCCTACTTCAAAGGAGGAATCACGCCTACTTCCCTGAGGGTGTCCGATGAGTTCCACAGAGCTGCTCCAGGAGGCTCAGGAGGAGTCAAGGCGATTGGAAACTACGCGCCCGGTATGGTACCTTCTAAGATGGCTAAGAATGAGGGTTACTCGGAGATAATTTACCTCGACGCGGTCAATCACAGGTACATCGAGGAAGTCGGAGCTGCCAACTTCTTCTGCGTCAAGGATGGAGTCATTTCCACGCCAGAGTTGACGGGGACCATCCTTCCAGGCGTAACGAGGGCATCTGTCATGGAGCTCGCGGAGTCTAGGGGTTACGAGGTGAGGGAGGAGAAAGTCGACGTCGAGTACGCGCTTGACGCGGACGAGTGCTTCTGCGTCGGAACCGCAGCCGTAATTTCCGCAATTGGAACTATAGAACATGGAGATAGGGTGGTCGAGTACTGCGGAGGAGAGGTCGGGCCCGTAGCCAAGGAGATGTACAATGCCCTGACAGCAATCCAGCAAAGACGTGCACCGGACGAGTTCGGATGGACTGTCTCAGTGGAATAAATCGAACAAGGTCTCACTTCCGACCGAATTTCTTCTTCCTCTGCCCGCTCTTGCGGTGCTTGAACGACTTGCGTTGGGCGCGCCTCCTTCTGTCTCCCTTAGCAGGACTCTTTGTTACGTCCTTGCCCTGCTCCTTCGCCTCCTTCGATCGCCTCCTGAGGACTGTTCCGATTGCCTGCATTGCTCCCTCTTTACTGCTAGCGCCAGTCACCTCGAAGACATGGTTTGGAGGCATGACTAGCCTGCCTTCCTTAGCGTGGGGTCTGGAAGGGTGACTGGTCTCGGGCTCCTGTCTCATCTTTCTGATTCCGGCACTGCGAGCAGCCCATACAACCGACTCAAGGGTGGGTTTGGGAATGCTGGCTTCCTTCGGGACCCTGCGTCCGTCAGAACGGCTAAGCCTAGAGTCGAAGTATCCCGTCCACAGGGTCATCTCATCCCGCTTTGCCGCCATGCTATCGCCCTATCCCTGAGTGATGTGTGACTTGAGGGCTTCGTGCCTCATTCTTCTACGAGGACGCCACATACTACGCCGTGCATGCCCGGTCTGCTAGTCACTCTGACTAGGCCTTGGTCTGTCTCTAGGACTGCTCCCTTAGTGACAATGTTTCTCCTGACGTAGTTGGGGTCTGCGTCGTTCCCGACTACGTTCTTGACGGTGGCTCTGACGGTCTTCCCATCCTTTGTGTTCACGTTCACCTGGTTGACGGAGAGAATTCGGACCGTCTGCGACCCAGACCTCTTCCGGTAGTTCTTGCGAGCATCCTTCTCACCCACGAAAGCGAGTTGTTCCTCGCTCGCGACCTCGGTCCTGCGCTTGCCCCTGTATCGGTTTGGACGCTTCAGGCGACCGCCCGTCGGCTTCCTGCGGGAAATACCATGCCACTTCGCCATGTGCCCCGCCGACCTGCCGACCTTATTTCAAACGATTGGAGTCAAATCAGACTACTTCCAATGCTCGCCTAGGTCTGAAGCGGCTGACTCTATTGCCGTAGTGAGCTCTTCGTAATCATTGGCGACTGGAAATTGAGGGAACTCCTCGACCACGTTATCTGGTGGTCTGAATAGTATTCCAGCACTGGCGGCTGACAGCATGGCTGTGTCATTATAGGAGTCCCCAGCGGCAATGACTTGGTAGTTCATGTCACGTAGGGACTCGATCGTCTTGCGCTTATGGTCCTCACACCTAATCTCCCAGTCAGCTATCCGACCACTATCGTCGATGGCAAGTGTGTGGCACAATAGCATTGGATGTCCCAACTTGGCCATCATTGGCTTGGCGAACTGGGAGAAGGTGTCCGAGAGAATCAGCGTGGGCCACCTCGACTCTAGTGTTCGAAGGAATGCTAGCGCCCCCTCCATGGGCTCCATGGAATCGATTGTGGAGGTTATATCTTCAATTTTGATGTCATTCTGATCAAGGATTTCGATTCTGTAGCTCATCAGGCGGTCGTAGTCTGGTTCATCCCTAGTAGTCCTCCTGAGTGCATCGATTCCAGTTCTCTCTGCGACGTTAATCCAGATCTCGGGGATTAGCACTCCCTCGAGGTCGAGGCAAACGGCAAGCATGGAGCATCGCTGCTGGCCCTGCGCTTCAAGTGTGCGCTCTCGGCATGTTCTTGCGCCTCCCTGCGTGTGGACAATCGTGGTGGACAAGAGACTCAGGAGGAGGACTCCTGTGCGCATCAAGCAGATCAGGGGGGTAGCGGATGAGTTGACCTCATGGATAGGGCATGAGGTGAGTCTCGACGGTTTTCTAGAGCAGGCCCACTATCAGGAAACCGATCTAATCCTAGTTGACAGGGTTCCCCTGGCGATGAAGATTGAGATTGGTGGAGAAAGGAGGTGGTATCCGACGCTGAAGGGGATTAGCGAGTGGAACGTAGAGAATTCATGGGTAGCTGTTGACGGGGGGGCGATACCTTTTCTAGAAAATGGGGCTGATTGCATGGGTGCTGGAATTCACATTGCAGACCCATCGCTGCAGGAAGGTGATTTCGTCTGGATTAGGAGTCAGGAGACTGGTGAACCAATTGCCTCAGGTACAGCGTTACACAATGGAGAGGAGATGATGTCGATGACCAAGGGGAAGGCTATCTCCACGATTCACTGGATTGGGGACGACCTTTGGAATCTTGAGACATAGTGCCTCACCCTTGATGAGTGATGGTTAGTCACGGTCATATGTGCGAACGGTCGTCCTGTCACTAGTTCTGCTTGTTTCGGTGGCATCTGCGGCAATCGCATCTCAGGGTGGAGTCAATGAAGAGGCGTCAGTCGAGGGGACTGGGGTCGAGGTTGTATTTCACCCCAGTGTGGCATCTGCAGGAGAGATCTTCGAAGTTACCGTAGGCCTAAATGAGGAATCAGCAAATAACGTGACAGCAGTGAACTGGGTCACTCAAGTATGCATTAACTCAGGCATCTGCTACCCACCTGAGACGCATTCAATGATTAGTGAAAACGACGTTTGGAAGGGGTCAATTGTCCCAGAGGACACAGTGACCTACGTCAACTGGAAGATCGAGATTCAATGGGAGGATGGGAACACCACCAGCGTCCCGGAAACTGGATTCGGATGGAAGATATGGTCCGACTGCTGGTACGACAACGGGACCTGGGGGGGAGAGATGACCGAATGTCAGAAAGATGATGCGGGTTTCATTCCAGGCTTCGTAGCCCCCATGGCAATGACCACCATCTCGATGGCAGCCTTGTTGAATTGGCGTGAGTGAGCAGAAACATGAGTGACAGTGAGGAGGAGCTTGGCTTCATTGATCTGGAATTTGTGGAGATTGACAGCGAAACTATGCTTTCTAAGGCACGTTCTTTCTACGAGCAGATGGACAGGAGGCGTACTACGCGCCACTTCTCGGACCGTGAGGTCTCACGTGAATTGATTGAACTCGCAATCAGGACAGCGAGCACCGCTCCATCTGGGGCCCATCTTCAGCCATGGACATTCGTGGCAATCTCGAACAGAGAATTGAAGGCAAGGATTCGCGAGGAGGCTGAGGCAGAGGAAACGAGGTTTTACGAGGATAGGATTCCAGAGGAATGGGAGGAAGTCCTGGCTCCCTTAGGGACAGATCAAGTGAAGGAACACATCACCGATGCACCATGGGTCATCGTTCTTTTCAGGCACTCAAAGAGGATGAGAGGAGAGGGGATGGCCCCGACATACTACTCACAGGAGTCTTGTGGTATAGCAGCTGGTTTGTTCATATCCGCAATCCACAACATGGGACTGGCAACTCTCCCTCACACTCCTTCGCCAATGGGCTTCCTAAGGGATCTACTCGAGAGGCCAAAGCATGAGCATGCAATGCTCCTGCTCCCTATTGGTTACCCCGCAGAAGGGGCCAGAGTGCCAGACTTGAGGAGAAAGGGGCTCGAAGAGGTGTCGGATTTCCGCGATTGATTAAGTATCGTGGAGATACCCGGTATCCATGGAGAGTACCAGAAAGAACGCCTTGGCGATTCTACTAGCCCTACTGATGACTGCCTCGGCCCTAACGGGTTGCTCGGGGACCGATGATGATTTGGAGGAGCCAGAGGCTCTTGAGGACTGGAACGTTTTCCTAGTCCAGAGTGCATCCGATCTCCCTACCTGTGACTCCTCAACGGACGGCAGGCTGTACTATATCGCCTACGAATCCGGATTTCAGGCCTGCTCAGGGGGTTCTTGGACGATGATTGACCTCACTGGCGCTACAGGAGCATCCGGTCCGGCCGGACCCACTGGTGCTACTGGGGAGGTTGGGGCAGATGGTCAAAAAGGTCCAACCGGTGATGATGGAGTGATGGGTCCTGTCGGGCCCGCAGGAGCGGACGGTGCAGATGGTGCTGATGGCAGTGACGGAGCAGATGGGACCTCTTTCACCATAGTAGGAACGGTGGATGAGACCTCTGAGCTTGGTGATGCATACGTTGGTGATATAGGAGATGCTTTCATGGTAAATTCTACTGTTCACATTTATGTCTGGAGTGGTTCAGAATGGATTGATTTGGGTAATATCTCCGGTCCTGCAGGACCGCCCGGGCAAGACGGGACTGATGGGGAAACTGGGCCTCCTGGACCCTCTGGACAAAACGGATCTGATGGTCAGACAGGTCCAACCGGACACGCAGGAACGGACGGTGCTGACGGTGCTGATGGCAGTGACGGAGCAGACGGTTCCATGCCCACAGTGATGGAGATGGACGTTACAGTCTCAAGTATGAAGTTATACATCGATTCGATCCTACAGGCGGATGTGACCCTCTACAGGGGTTTCACCTACACTTTCGATCAATCTGCTTCAAGCAATTCCGCTCACCCTCTGCGACTTTCCTCCACTAGCGACGGAACCCATGATGGTGGCACCCAGTATACAAGTGGCGTTACATACACAGGAACCCAAGGTTCGAATGGTTTACTGACATTCACAGTTCCCTTGGATGCACCTGACACCCTGTACTACTACTGCCAGAACCATGCTAACATGGGAGGGGAGATAACTATCCAGTCCCTGGGAAGTGTCTCGTGAAGGTTAGCTCTGTTGAGAATCTCCCTCCGGAGGGACGGCGAACATCAATGCTATTCCTGAGCCAATGATGAGGAAACCTCCGACCCAGTCAGCTAGGCTGAGGGTCTCTCCAAAGAACGTGAAACCATAGAAAGTTGCAACGAGGACGGTGAGGTAGGAGAAGGCACTGACCCAAGCGGCATTCGCCTTGTGGTACGCCATTGTGATTCCAATCTGTCCTCCTCCTGCTCCAATACCAACTCCCACGAGGGAGGCTATCGTAGTGGAATCAAGAGAGGGGATACTAGGGGCGGCTTGGATTATGCTCCCACACACAGAGAAGGCGGCGAACCAGAAAACTACCGTAGCAGGGGAGTCCGTCTTCCTTAGTTCCCTTACGTACATGTATGCCAGAGCAGCGAAGAATCCGGATCCAAGTGCCAGCAAGGCATCTGGCTCGACGCTACCCAGTTCCGGAGAGATGATCAGCAATATGCCAACAAATGCCGTCAGGACGAGAATGGCGACTCCGGATGAGACCCGTTCCGCAAGAATTCTTCCCGAAAGCAATGCTACGAACAAAGGACCAGTATACTGTAGGGTCACGGCCTGTCCTATAGGAATCCTACCTAGGGCGGTGAAGTATAGGATCATCGCTAGGAGGCCTACGGAGCATCTGAGTAGCATTGTCCTTTTGTCGTTAATCCTCAGACTGATTCCGCGTGTTGCGGCGAACGCTGCCACACCAAATGCAATCACTGCTGACCTGACCATGATAATCATCCACACATCAGCATGATCGCTCGTCCACTTGACCAGAGCATTCATTGTTCCAAAGCAGAAGCTTCCGAATATCATCCAGATTACTGCGGCTCTGGGAGAGTCTGGCATCTCTTCCTCGGTTACGAATGAGGATAAATCTGGACCCTCGGTACTGGAGAAAATCTCCTCCAAGCCTCTGCCTAGTCCACTCTTTGCCATCTTATGACAGACCCCAACGGCGCTGCAATTCTGTGGCTATGGCCTGGTAGTCCTTGCCACCTGCACTCGAGGGATCATGGAGGTGGATTGGGACTCCGTGGCTTGGTGCCTCGGCTAGCCTCACGTTCCTCCTAATCGCAGGCCTGACAACTAGGTCAGGGAAGTTCTCTAGAACCTCTCCTGCTACCTGCTTGTTCAGTAGGGTCTTAGAATGCATTGTCAGGAGGACGCCATCAACCCCCAGTCTATCATTGAGCAGACTCCTGACTTCCCTGATTGTTCCAGCAAGAAGGGCCAATCCCTCTAATGCGAAGTATTCAGTCTGAACCGGGACGAGTATTCCGTCGGAGGCCACCAATGCGTTGATGGTCACCAGTCCAAGGGAAGGTGGTGTGTCGATTAGAACCAAGTCGTAATGGGTGAGCAGAGGTTCAAGTGCCTCCTTCATTCTCTTCTCCCTGCCAAGTTGCCTCATCATCTCCTGCTCCAGTCCAATAAGGCTCCTGTCCCCGACGATGATGTGCAGATTTTCCACTGCAGTCGCGTGTCTGGAGTCGATAGCGGTCTCCGGCCTAAGGATGAGGTCCCTTGTAGTGGTTCGGACCCTGCTCTTATCCACTCCCAGACCCGTGGCACAGTTCCCTTGGGAGTCGGAGTCAATCACAAGCACCCTGAATCCCCTCAGGGCAAGTTGGGCTGCGATGTTGATGACAGTGGTAGTCTTCCCGACGCCTCCTTTCTGATTGATGATGGTGACTACTCTTGCTCGTCCCTGAGGAGTGGGCTGTGACAGAGGGAGTTCCATCGGACTCCGGGTCCTCGTGGCACTAACCTCCTCGGCTGAATCGAGGGGTTGAGCGAGGTTTTCGTCTTCCTCCTCTAAGAACTCGACATCAATAATAAGTGGAGCCTCGCCTACATCCGGCAAAACTTCGTCTGTCTCGGAGGGAGTCATCTGAGTCAACGGCACTCGGAGCCGTGTTGAACATGACGCTTTCCTCGTGGGTGCAAAGGGGGGTTTGGTTCAGGGATTGGAACGGTCGATTAGGTACCAAAGAACCATCTCGCCGGTCTCAGCATCCATAGCCAAATCTAGTGATTTATCTCTCCCACCGTCTTCCCATTCCCTGGCCGCAGTCATGGTCACCTTCCCATCACCGAGATCTCCCGGAAGGAAACTCAGTAATTCGTTATCCTCAGTTACAGATAGCCGGTATCCCACCTCTGCTTCCAAGTTCCAAGAGTTTCCCGATTGAATGTGCTGAGAAAGGTCTGGGTATCTGCCGGGGCTTAGGATTCTCTGTTCCAGTAGAGACATCGTCTGAGTGCTTGGTATTGAATCACGATTCCATGATACTTCGCCCCTATTGTTCGATCCAGTAGATATGACTTCGCAGCCCTCAGAAGACCTTCGCAGGACCAACCAACCAGATTCATCGTCCTCATCCACCCAGGACATGTTCCACTCTCCCTCGCCGGAAGGTCTGGACCATGCTGCCTTCCAGATGTAACCTCCCGAGTCAAGGGCTTGGGTTGCCTGAGTGTTTTGGTGTTTTGACTTCAGACAAGCTACTGCCTCCTCGATGTCAAACTGCCTAATCTCCGACTCGTCCCACATGGAATCGACCCAGTTTCTCTTGGTTGAGGTTCCGGGCCTATCCTCACCATCAGTGGGACTTCCAATGTAGTTCCTCTTCCAGTCGATGGCGCTACTCCCCGAAGACGAGTCTGTCCGCGAAAATGTAGTGGCAATGGAGAGTGTGCCCTCTGGTAAAATTTCGTCTGATACTGTACTGACAAGGAAATCGCAATTATTGGTCTGCAAGTCCTTGTCAAGAAGGATGTCAGAGATCTGCTTCACTGGCCATGCGCTATCGCTCTTCACGTAGATTAGGATTGTTGCGTGACCGTAACATCTTCCGATATTTTCATGCTCGAGGTAAACTGGATACACTAGACCATGGGTGTCATCTCTGAACTCCTTCTTCACCTCCCAGTTCCATTCTGAGTTCCAGTTCAGGTCGGGATCAGAGGACCTTGTGCCCTCCTTGATTACAGCATCCCCGAAGAAGTCATGAAGTTCGATAGGAGTCATCGGGAAAGAGAGGGTGGGAAGAAGCGCGCCCAATCCTCCTAGGCCTCCTGCATCATAGGTCACGGCCCTGAGGTTAGTAGTTACAGAGTCCACATCGCTGAAAGAAATCGTCGTGTCGGTCCTCTTGACCTCTGACCTCTCTATCTCTACCCAACTAGTCGAGGCGATTGTTAGGTCGTTGCCTGACATCACCCATCTTATGTTTCCGCAGTCTGTTCGTGCGTCGTCCCTCCAAGTCCTGCCCTCGAAATCTACGTCGAGATCCATGCTAATACTCTTCTCAGCGGAAAGGAAGCCTGACCTACCTAGACTGTCGGTAGTCTCTACCGCACCTGATTTAGGTCCTTCTGAAACCGAAACCGCTCCCATACCATCCATTTCCATTGAAAATTCGCCGCAGGATGGATCCAATATTCCGCCAGTAGAGTCCCTAACTAGACTGAGCATCTCCTCACCGTAGATGCTGATGCTAGAATCGATTACCTGGAAGTCCATGCTCTCTCCGAATCGCATTTCTGCGACTGTGAATCCGGAACTCCTCTGGAGGAAAACTGTGGCAGTAGCAGCGACTAGGATTATGACGAGCAGAACTGCGGTCACAGCCTTCCATCTGTCTCCCAATGAAGATAATGTTGGCATTGAGATGACCAATGATGGCTGGTCGTCCTCTCCAAGGATTACGGGCTCAGGTGATTTCGAGGATTCCTCAGGGGCAGGGGCAACTAGCTCGGCCTCTACGACCTCTGCCTCTACGACCTTCCCAATCCGCGAAAGTACCTCTTCCACCTTATCCCGCGTATCGAGAGGGTCCTCGTCAACGACAAGTGCGTCTTCCCCCTCCCAAGATTCCTCCTCGGTAGTCTCATCAGTATTCTCTTCCAACCCCTCATCCTCCAGGATTCTATCGACCAATACGGATTTCTTGCCCGAAACGTGGAGTCCTCGTTCCTTGCAGATCTCTCTTAGCTTCGCTACTGTGTTGGAGGTTAGCGACTCTCTGTCAATTGAATCGTCTTCGGGCATGCTCTGTGACTCAGTCCGGCACTGAGGCTTTCAATCTCTCCGACTTCGTGGACCTCGGGGGGCATACTCCTCGTGTTGGCTTGAATTCCCGAGGGAAAGGGTTGAAGACGACCTCTTGGGCGGCGCAGACTATGGAGCCTAGACTAGTCCTGCTCTCGAGGGGGGCCGAGCTATACAGCACCAGGAGGTTGGCGACTGAGGCAGAGAAGGCAGGCTGGATGGTCGACATTATCGATCCATTAGCTCTAACCGTAGTTGTTGACGATGAAGGAGGCAGGGTTTTCCACAGGGGGTGGCCAGTAGAGTGTGAGGCCGTGCTTCCGAGAATTGGGTATTCGATTACCCGGAGAGGAGTCGCCATAGTTAGACAGTTCGAGCAATCTGGGGTCATCGTCCTTAACTCTAGCCAAGGAATAGTGAGGAGCAGGGACAAGCTTGTGGCGTGTCAGATGATGGTAGAGGCCCGAGTGCCGGTTCCCATTACTGCTCACGTGGGTGCTTGGGAAGATACGGATCGTGCGGTGAGAAGGGTCGGAGGTGCTCCATGCGTAGTCAAGTCCACGGAGGGAACCCATGGATCCGGAGTCTTTCTGGTTAACTCGGCCCAGCAGGCAAGACAACTAGTCTTCCAGATGCTCGAGAGAGGAATGAGGCCCCTAGTACAGGAATACATCAAGGAATCTCATGGGAGTGACATTCGCGCACTAGTCGTCGGTGGTGAGGTAGTTGCTTCTATGCGTAGGAAGGCTAATGGGAACGAGTTTCGATCCAACTTCCACCTCGGAGGTTCGGTTAGCAACGTAGAACTGACTGATGAGCAGAGGGAGATAGCAATCCGCTCCACCGAAACACTGGGACTTGAGGTGGCCGGTGTCGATATGCTAGAATCAGAAAGAGGATCTCTGGTCTTAGAGGTGAACTCGAGTCCTGGCCTCGAGGGAATCGAGCGTGCAACCAGAATCAATATCGCAGAGAAGGTTGCACTACGGATGAATAGCCTATATGAAAGAGAATCAGTGGATTCACCAGAGGAAAAAGCCCCTTTTGCTCAAAATGAAAATGAGTCTGAGCGTGCCTTCTGAGCATCTCGGCTTAGAGTGCCTTCCCAGATAATTCACTTCGGGAACCAAGAGGTCGGAGAAGCATTCAAGTTCCAATACGTCTCGTTGCCTACGTCCTACGGGACAGGGATGCACACGCCGTTAGCGGCGGGAGGCGAGAAGGGTTGACAGAAGAAGGGGAACGAAACAAGACTGACTACGCCATTCACGGTAAGTTAGGCCGGAGGTTTGATTCAGAAGAGATTGGCCTCACAAACTCCCTGCCATCAAGGTTGAACAGACTAGCGGATCTACAATGGCACGATTGCTGGATTCAGCAATTGCGCTCCGAGAAGAAGAGTTCTCACACCATCAGAGCCTACGATGTTGCAGCGAAGTCTTTCTCCATCACGTCCCTCCCTGGAGAAGAGAAGTTGGATTGGGAGAATGCATCTGCAATCCCGGTTAGGAGTTTCCACCTCTACGTGGATCCCAACAATGGCAGGATGGATGCGTGGATGAATGGCCTCGGCGAACTTAAGCCCGCTACAATCAACGCGAAAATCGCGGCCCTCACCCATTTACTGAAGTGGCTCGGACACACCGTTCCAGATTGGATTCAACGTCCATCAAGAAGCCGTTCCCTTCCCAAGACACTGGGTAGGAGGGAATTGACTAGACTCAGGAAAGCGGTGAGCGAGTCTGAAGACCCCCTAGCGATGCCCGTTTCCACTCTGATGTTGGATACCGGACTGAGGGTCTCGGAACTTTGCGCACTCGATATCGATGACATCGACAAGGAGGACTTGTCAGCACTGGTTATCGGAGGGAAAGGAGAGAAGGATCGCACTGTTCTGTTCACAAATTCTTCAGTAGAGGTCCTAGAATCGTGGGAACCAATTAGAGAAAGGAGATTAAGAGATGTTGAGGATGGTGGCCTCAGGGCCATGTTCGTCTCAAGCAGGGGGCGGAGGATTAATCCCCGATCGATTCAGAAGATGATGGACAGGCTTGCCGAAGCCGCTGACATACCCAAGAGTAGGCTCAGCCCCCACACATTGAGGCATACATTTGCCACCGGACTCCTAGAGAGGGGGGCGGACTTGGTGACAATTCAGAGACTTCTGGGCCATTCCAGCATTGCTACTACGAGAGTGTACTTGGAGATTGGTGACCAGACCCTCAGAGAGATATACCACAGAGCCCAGAGGAGGCCGCCAGCCCTTGTAGAAGATCAAGCGGAAGAAGAGCCTGGGATTGATCCGGTTCTGACTGAAACCCCAATCGAGAGAGTCTCGACCAAGCGCTAATCGGAGAAGTTCACCTTCCATCCATACTCATCTAGGTGGAACCAGTTTACTATGAACTCATCATCCTTGTAACCGAACCATGCACGTGTCGGCACAACACTGGTATAGCGCTCATGCTGAACTCGTTTTATTGTATCAGAGATTTCAGAGTCTAGATATCTGAAACCCTCCCAAAGTCTGCCCTTCTTGATGAGGAACTTCTCTTGGGGTGGTTGCTCTTTGAAGTGCATCCCTCTCCAGAGGAAATATGGCCAACCATCGGGGTCGTTCAGATCGGATATCTTCCCAAAAGAACTCCTATTAGACGGTCTGCTATCGACTAAATGACTGACGATTGGGAGTTCCGACCCGTCACTACCTAGTCTGAGGATGATGAATGCACAGATGTGATATGGTGCACCTGGGAAACCGTCCTTCGGGAGCATCAAAGGTCGTACAGCACTGAAGTCAATCTCCTGGAATTCGGGAGTTAATCGGACGAACTCACGCAGTCCATCCTTTCCACCGTGGTGTAGCACCTCAATCTCTCCAAACTGTCTCATCCAGTCTTCGTCTGCCTTTATCTCTAGACTGGCCTTACCTAGTGGCCAATCCCAGAACGTCATTGACCTCTCTAGTCGAACAGTGGAGCTTACTCCTGAGAGGTTGGAGCTTACGTTGCCTTCGAAGGAAAGAGGGAGTCCAGAGTGGATTCTAGCGATAATCGGTGTTCCAGCATTTCGCACCTCTACTTCTGCTTCCAGTTGTAGGGGGGACTTGAGTTTCTCACTATCAAATCCGAAGATGATGGAAAACTTGTTCGGCTTGGAGAACAACTCCTCGCTGGTTATCCTCAGAGCGTCGTATCTCTGCCCTCTCCTCTTAGAGACGATTTCTACATTGATTAGAGGTGCGTTATTATCATCCAAACCAATTACCTGTGCAGTACAGGTAATATCGGGAAACTTGCCGGAGAGGAAAATTGGTTCGAAGAAGAAATCGGCTACATAAGGGTCAATCTCGATTGAGTTCTCCCCGACGTCAACGACGCATTTTATTCGTCCGAGATTCTTCTCCGTGTCATCGGGCTCAGATGAATTAACCATCGATTCCGGGTCGGGCTGCGAGCCTTGAATCTCACCTTCCAGCAGGATTTTTCTTATTGGTCCTCTTTGTGACCGAATCTGGTCCCTTCCATTCTCTGTTGGCTCCCTCCTGATATCCTGGGTGGCCTTCTATCGGGCAATGCTTCCCTGCCCTGCACCTGCTACAGTTGTCCGAGGGAGGTCTCTCGACGACCTTTTGCAACTTTCCGTACTTCCTGCGTGGCATGACCTGTTCTAGAATTGGAGGGACTTAGCGATTGTCATACACGCAACGTTGAACCATTCGTGCTATTTCTGACTTGCATGGACGAGGGGAGCGCCCCAGCCGAACCGGTCGGTGTAGACCCGCAGCGTTCAGTCCTATACGCACAGGTGGCTAGTTCTGATCCGAGGATGGCTTTCGACGAAGAGGGTATAATGCACCAGTTCGGAACCAAGGGATCGTTCGGCAAGGTGTATCTTGGGGATGTCGCTAGAGCGGCATTGAGATCCTTGGGGACTCATGATTCACCAAGGTTCACCAAGATGCCGAGAGTCGACGAGCAGAACTGGGAGTTGGTCTGCGAAACTGATGAAATCAGGATGATGATTTCCAGCAGTCACTACTGGGGATTCGGGCTTTTCTCGAGGTGCTTCCTGAACAAGATAGTCATTGAGGGTTCTCTTCCCACTAGGGCGAGATGGGCCATGGACATCGTGGCCTCGTTGGGGAGGAACCCCTGGGAGCCGTTTCGAGTCAAGGCATTCGAGAGATCCACTTCGGGCCTGATGGCCGTGCACACCTCAAGTTGGGACGGTCTAATCTCGATGGCTAGGGAGAGCATGAGTGACGATATCACAAGGCTTCAGGACTCTGTTCACGGAATGAGAGGGATTGATGCGGGTGGGGATGTTCTCCTCGATGAGGCAGACGAGGCTCTGGACCGGGCGAGGGAGGCTCTGACCGACAAGAACGCCCCGGCAGTTGACAGGGCCCTGAGCAGAGCCACCAGTGCAATTGTCAGAGCAGATTCCAGTTCTGATTTGGGCAGTATGGAGAGGGAGCTTCTAGGGGACTAGAGCCCCAGAGTGTCCCACATCCACTTCCAGACGTTGTTGTCAGGACTAGGTTCGTTTGCCAGATAAACGACTACACTAAACACCACGCAGACGAAATATATGGTGCCTTTGGAGATTTGTATCGCGTCCTCCGACTCCTCGTCGAAGTACCTTATCAGACCTGCAGCCTGCTGAATGCCACTGCCCTTCTTCTCCTTAGCCATCTGAGCACCGCACCTGCAATCCCTATTTCAAGTCCACGAGAGGTGAATTCTAAGGTTCTAGAGTCTCAATGAGGACGCATCCTCCATCCAACTCCACAATCATTGAGGCAGCACCCATCGCTGTCTCGAGTCCTTCTGTCATCACAATCTCCCTCCTCAATCCGGTATCTGACTGGAATACCAACCTATGACTCAACTTGTGTAGAACAACCCGATCTACGACTTGCCACGTCCACTCATTCTGATCAACGGTCATCAGAGCCTCGATTGGCTTCAATGGACCTGTTGCCTTCCCGAAATTACGAGCCCTCTTCACCAAGTCACTCAACTTCATCTTAGTGCCAATTTCATCTGTCTTTGTTGGTTCCGAGGACTCGTTGGAAATCCTCCTTCTATGTCCGAATCGTGTCATGTGCATCCCTTGCAGCAAATGCCGCAACACTCGAGCGAGTCGCGAGAGGTTTAACCGTTGTTGGTACTGACTGGTCATAGGAACTGAATATTCCAGTTGGTTTGAGATTCCAAGACTTGTACGTGCACTTGATGGAGGGGAATTCCGACGCACGGTCATGGAGAGCAGGGAGAGGAGCTGGAGGGAAGAGGCTGAAGGTAGCGTTCTGCTGAAGGCAGTTTCTCATTGGAGGGGCGACTCTGAGGCGTGGTTCGCAGGTTCGTATGACAGACTGCCGGAGACCGTCAGAGTCAACCCGCTTAATCCCCAGAGGGAGTGGGTGGAATCTTGGTTGGGAGAGATTGGAGCCAAGAAAATTCCATGGTTCTCCGGACCAGGTAGCGCATGGGAGATGCCATTCGAAAGAGGCTCCGCAGTGGGGGAAATCAAAGAGATAATGTCTGCCCTTCATGACACAGGGAGGATAACGCGGCAAGAGGCTGTGTCTATGCTGCCCGTTCTTGGGCTAAGTCCGATTCCAGGAGAGTGTATTCTGGATCTTTGTGCCTCTCCTGGTTCGAAAACAACTCAGATTTGCGAGCATCTGGAAGACTCTGGTGCAGTGATTGCGAACGAAGTAATCAGCGGTAGGGTGAACACACTCGTTACGAATGTCCAACGCCACGCATCTAGGACTGCAGTAGTAGTACAGCACGACGGTAGGCACATTCCGAAAGTCCCGGGGACAGGCTTCGACGGAGTGCTGGTGGACGTCCCATGCACTGGCTCAGGCACCACAAGAAAGAACCCCGATGTCTGGGGGAAGTGGTTACCTTCCTCGGGTCGTTCCCTCCATGTACTGCAATACGACATTCTTAGACGTGCTATCGCAGTCACCAAGCCCGGTGGAAGGATTGTCTACTCCACTTGCTCACTAGACCCGGTGGAAAATGAGGCTGTGGTAGCCAGAGCACTGACTGATGGAAGAGTGAGGGTTGTTCCAGCCAGAGAATTTCTTCCCGGAGTTCCTTCAGAGAATGGAGTGGGAGATTGGCCCTGTCTGGATGACACAGGTGAGTTGGCCGAGTGGGATTCTCACGATAGTTTTCTGATGCCTCCGGAAGACGAGAGGATTGTGCTCCAGTTGGAGAGTTGCCTCAGAGTTTGGAATGACGCTATTGGTGGGGGAGGTTTCTTTCTGGCCATTCTGGAGAAACTATCCGAGTCAGAAGATGGTGAGTCGGCCCGAGCACCAGTTCTATCGCAGAAACCGTATGTCGATCCCGACTCATTCCCGCGTCCGATTAGCCAGAAATGGATAGATGACCTCGAGAAGGAATGGGGTTCCGTTCCCAGCAGCATGTGGTCAAGGGGAAAGAGTCTGCTTTGGTCTACCGACGAAGTGATGGACATATGGAAATCTGACAGAACTCGAAAGAGCGGGAGAGAGTTAGTTTCTGGCGAAAGGTGGCGCCCTCTGAAAGTGATCCACCTTGGTCTGATAGCAGCTAGGCTCAGAAAAGGTAAGTTGGATAGGCTTGTTTCCAGAGCTTCCCACAGGTTGCGTGACGAGATCTCAGGGCCATTCGTGTTGGTTGAAGAGAGCGTCATCGATGCTATCCTTCAGGGAACGGAACCACATCGGGAGACGATTGAATCACTGCGAGGCGAAGTGCGCGGCAGCCGGATTCTCGTGGAACCCAGTGGATACTGTCTCGCAGTGTGGGTAGGTAGCAGAATAACCCCCATGGTAAGCGAGGCAGAGAAGACGGTTATGAGATCAGTTCGGGGCTTGTCAATCGACTCGCGGGAAGAGGAATGAGAGTGAAAATCTGCTCAAACGAACATGAGTGCGCGAATTTGGCTAGCATATGTTCATGAGCCGCGCAAGCAGAACATGATGCCCCGGTGGTAGCATGGACGACGTGGACAGGAGGATACTCAGAGTTCTGGAGGCAGATGCGAGAACCTCTTTGAGGAAGATTGCCGAGGAGGTTGGGGTCGCCCTAGGAACGGTCAGTAATCGAGTGAGGAGACTGGAGAGTCTGGGAGTCATAAGGGGATACACGGTTCTGCTCGACCCGGAAAAGGCAGGCTGGGGATTGAGTGTGGTTATCGGACTGAGGATAGAGAAGGGGAGATTGATAGAAATCCAAGAGAAGATAGCCAAGGACAACAGGGTCTACGGGGTTTACGACGTCACGGGAGACTACGACTCCATGGTTCTCGCTAGAGCCAGAGACAGGGATGACTTGGACGACCTCTCGAAGAGCGTGATGAGCATGTCGGGAATTGAGCGTTCGGTAACCCACTTAGTGCTCAACTCGGTCAAGGAAATGCCTGCATCGGTACCGGAATGATGGATCATCCGATTTCTAACAACAAACGTTGCACTAATGGCTCCAGTGATAGGACGTGCGGCAAGAGTGACTCGACTGTCCGTCCCTCTGGTTTCATTGTCCGCAAGAGAGTGTTCCTGAGATCCTCGTCGACGGGCGAATCCATTGCCATCAGGCGATCCCTCAGGGAAGCTTGGATCCTCCCTCCGGTCCGATCCCAGTCCATCAGAAGAATCAGGGATGGAGAGTCGTCGGAGGTTTGATGCAGACAGTACTCAGAGTGTAAATAGGCGACGAGCCTGGATCGATCCCAACCCCTGTTGACCTTCTCTATCGGTCCCGTGAATCCCATGGCTCGAAGGGTCTGCTCGTCCTTATTGCCCTCCACTACTATTGGGATTCCGGAACCTCCTTGATCCGCTGTCCTGTTTCTGATGATCGCTTGTGCTATCGCTCTCGATGCCTTTTCGAATCTCACGACTCTGTCTGCAGGACCCTCAATCCTCTCCCTCTTCGACTCCCAATCAGGTAGCCTAACTCCATCGGACATCTCGAACCCCAACAGGTTCCAAGGAAGTGGTTTTCTTCATTCTTCTCTTCAATCAATATTGGTCAAATGATAGGGATTCCCGAGAAGACTTACCCGCGACCCTTATGAGTTGAATTTCCCCCGATTAAGTTAAGGATAGCCATGTCGGTGATGACTCCCCTCTTCGAACACCTATGGGACCACTATATTCTGTGGTCAGTAATCGTGGGGGTAATCGCATTCGGATGGCTCTACCATCATTCGTTCTGGTTCACATCGAAGGATGGAGAGAATACCCCCAATGTAGATGCAATTGAGATTGGAGTTTTCCCCAAGCACAATGACGACATGCGTCTTGAGGTAGCTTGGACAATCCTGCCTTTCCTGCTAATCGTATGGCTAACTTACTTCTCCTGGGAACCCTTGGATTCGATTTGGACTTCCGCTGATGGTGGAGATCACGGTTACGAGTGTGAGGAAGGAAAATCCTCGGAAAACTGGATGAGCGCGGACGGAATTATGAAATCGGATTGCTATCATGTGATTGAGATTACCGGGCAGCAATGGTTCTGGAGTTTCGACTGCCTTGAGTTGAACGACAGTATCTGTGACACCGGGACAGAAACGATGGAAGTCTACGGAAGCGTCCCGGTCCTGAGCCTGAAGAAGGGGGAGACTTACCTAGCAGTGATGGAGTCAGTAGATGTCACTCACGCGCCATGGTTCCTGCATTTGGGCAACAAAGAGGATACCTTGCCGGGGCAACAGACGACACTTTGGCTCACCATATCCGAATCGATGGCCGAGGAGTCGATGGTCCTCTGTGCAGAATACTGCGGAGATGCCCACTCGATAATGGCAGCAAAGCTGGTGGCACACAACTGAGGTGAGAAGTATGGTTGGTAAGAGATCAAAGGGCGCGATTGTTGCTCTCGTGGTCATAGCGGCCATGCTTGCATTGCCATCGGCCCAGTCACTGCCAAGTGGAATCTCAGGCGTACAGCAATCGGGTTGCAATTGCCATGGTGCCGTTCCATCAGATTCTGTAGTGGCCTCGATAGATGGCCTGCCGGAGAGTTACAACTACTCGGAGGAATACGAGTTCACTGTCTCCTTTCAGGGTGGTCCTAGCCAGGAGGGGAATGTGAACCAGGGTGGCTTCCACCTCTGGGCGAGCGAGGGCACGCTATCAGTGAACGATGCCACGGCACAGGTATACAATCAGAACGAGGTTGGTCACAGCGATGCAGGCAACGACCAAGTGTCATGGACAGTGACCTGGACCGCTCCTGCCACGGACAAGAACGTGGATTTCGTCCTCCATGTCAACTCGGTTAACGGTAACGCAGACGGAGCGGGGGGTGGAACCTCGGGGGACATGTGGAGCAAAGTCACCATCTCACTAGGGGGACCGGTAGAGGTTTTGGAGGCAGCCGACCCATTCGTGGTTCTGGGAGTCCTGATCATCGTCTCTGCCTCACTTCTTGCCATCACGCTCGCATACGTCTTCTACAGGAAGGATCCCGATGCCTTCGACTGGGACAACTTCGCACCATGGTTGGCAGACTGGCTGACTAGCACCGACCACAAGAGGATAGGGACCCTATACTTCGTCGCTGGTCTGTTCTTCCTCGGAGTGGGCGGAATCATGGCAATGATAATCCGCATCCAACTTGCAGTTCCCGGGAATGACTTCCTCACGCAGTCGCAGTACAACCAGTTCTTCACTCTACACGGGACGACTATGATTTTCCTAGCCGCGATGCCGATGATAAACGGCTTCGCGAACTGGATGGTCCCTCTGCAACTGGGAGCAAAGGATCTGGCGCTACCCAGGGTCAACGCGCTGTCCTTTTGGCTACAGCCATTCGCGGCCCTGCTAATCTTCACCGGAGTCTTCTCGGGTCATGGAGCAGACACGGGGTGGACTGGTTACGCTCCCTATGTGGTCAGCGAGGGAGCCCACTATGGGACGACCATGTGGGCGGCTGGGCAGATTATGCTCGTAGTATCCTCGACACTGACTGGTATCAACTTCCTGACCACAATGGCCGTGATGAGAGCACCGGGCATGGGTTGGATGCAGATGCCTCTCTTCAGCTGGTCGATTCTGGTGGCCAACGTGATGCTGTTCCTTTCGATTCCAGCCTTCGGAGTGGGGTTGATACAGGTGTATCTGGATAGAGTCATAGGGACCGCATTCTACGACATGGCGGCAGGGGGAGACCCATTGCTGTGGAGCCATCTGTTCTGGTACTTCGGCCACCCGGAGGTCTATGTGGTCGTTGTTCCAGCGTTCGGAATAATCTCAGAGGTGATTGCGACCAGTTCCAGAAGATCGATCTTCGGATACAGGTCTATGGTTTACGCAATGGCTGGCATTGGGATTGTGGCCTTCATCGTTTACGGTCACCACATGTTCACCAGCGGAATGAGTCCGACACTCAGGTTCGTCACCATGCTGACGACCATGCTGGTGGCCGTTCCAACCGGAATCAAGGTGTTCAACTGGCTGATGACCATGCACGGCGGCTCCCTAGTATACAGGACTCATACCCTGTGGGCCCTAGGATTCCTAATCACGTTCACTCTCGGAGGGATCTCCGGGATGTTCTTCCCCTCGATTGCGATGGATACGCATCTGCATGAGTCCTACTTCGTCGTAGCGCACTTCCACTACGTTCTGGTAGGAGGTACGGTCTTCGGATTCTTCGCCGGCATCTACTACTGGTGGCCCAAGGCCACTGGGAAGATGCTCAGCGAGAAGCTCGGTGTCCTTCACTTCCTAACGGCGTTCGTCTCCTACAACGCCCTTTTCTGGCCGATGCACAGGCTGGGAGTGTGGGGGATGACCCGCAGGCACCACACCTACTTCGTGACCACCGAGGAAGCCCTCGGCTCCCTCCCTATGGAGGCAGCTGGGTGGAACATGTTCATCACTGTCTCCGGTTTCCTATTCTTCTTCTCCAACTTCATCCTAGTGTTCAACATGATTGCGTCCTCGATTAGGGGGGAAGACGCTCCCGACGACCCGTGGGGAGGGTGGTCCTTCGAGTGGATGACCAGTTCGCCGCCACCAGCCCACACCCTCTACAAACTCAATGACGGAAACTGGGGTATTCCCGCACTAAGAGATGCGAACGAACACATTGCGAACGAGCCGGGTTGGTTATCCAGTTGGTTCCAGCGGCTGCTAGTTACTGATGACGAAACAGAGGAGGTGTCACATTGAGCTATGACGACCAACATCACCCCAGCCCCTGGGGCCCGCACGACTGGAATCACGGGGCGCCACACAACTCTTGGGCACCATTAATCCTGAGCATGGGCATAGCCATCTTCCTCTTCGCACTTGCCCGTGCCTTCGATTGGGGAGAGTTTCAGGGCTGGAGCGAGGTTCCACTGGTGTTCGTCGGACTGGGGGTGATGGGATTCAGCCTTTTGATCTGGTGGAGACAGGACATGAGTTTCGGCATGAACGGAGAGGTGTTCGAACCCAAGGCGATTGGGGTGCCATTCCAGAACATAGACATCAGGAAGGTGGCGATGTGGGTCTTCTTGATGTCCGAGATGATGGTTTTCACATCGCTATTCAGCACGTATATGAGATATAGGTTCGGAATATCGAGTTGCCAGACCGTCTTCGAATCCGGCGAATGGGTGGAGGGGACGGCAGTCACCTGCTTTGAACCAGCCAGCCACCTGATAGCCTCGAGTTGGTTCCACATCGCACCGGGGGCGATCAACACATTCGCTCTCATTATTTCCTCCTTCACGATAGTGCAGGCACTGCGATACGCGAAGATGAGGGACATCGAAGAGGATGTCAGGAGGAGGAAGATAACCCGCTACCTAGGAACGACATGGTTCCTCGCAGTCCTGTTCCTGACCATGAAGATGATTGAGTGGTTCCTCGGGTTCCCTCTCCCCGATTTCCTGCACGAGTTCAACCACGGTGACTCCGCCATCAATTCCCTCTATGCAGAAGGGTACCTAATCAACGCAGATCACTACCAGCACCACGCCTACGACACCCACTACCTTGAGTCCCATGGGCATGGCCTTGACCACAACTCTCAGCTCTATGCGATGATGGAGGCTGGAACGCATCCAGGCGGGCACATGATGGCCAACATCCAAGTCAGCGCCACGACGTTCTATGTCACGACGGGGACCCACGGTGCTCACGTGTTCGGTGGCATAATCGGTCTGAGCTACATGACCTTGAAGGCTGCTAGGGGAGGATACACCCCGGACAACGCCGTATCCATAGAGTACTTCGGCCTTTACTGGCACTTCGTGGACCTAGTCTGGGTCTTGGTCTTCCCGTTCTTCTATCTATACTGAGGTGAAATGAAATGGCGCACTACAAGATAATTGGACAAGACCCCTACTGGATGAACTTCTACGGACTGATGATACTGACCTTATTCGAGGTCCTCGCAGTTGGAGCTGACCTCGGCCCTTTGGCAGACTCTCTTGGAAGCGAGGAGAAGGTAGTGACCCTCTGGATCCTCACGATTATAGCAATCCCGAAGTTCATCATGATCGCTGCTATATTCATGCACCTGTACGGTGACGAGGACTCGGGAATACTCACCATGACTGCCCTCTTCCCCGCCTTCTTCATCCTCATCATGGTCCTGTTCATCGGACTCACCCACCCGGACGCTTCCACTGGGCTGCCTGACTGGTGCAGACCGGGGAACTACGGGCTCTGAGGCTGCAAGGTTCATCCGTGGAAGTCTCCACGCATATTCGCTGCAGACGTCGCATAGCCTGGTATTGCGCCGGATTTGAAATCCGGTGTCCTAGTGACTCGGGAGTTCAAATCTCTCCGTCTGCGCCAAAATAACAACTAATTACTCATTGGGAATATTAGCCGCGCCCCTTACCGTTAATTGGTCGTCGTGATACTGCATTGAGACCGGGGTCGTTATCACTGCCTCGCCATCGACATTGACGAACAGAGGTTTTCCCTCGGAGACATCTAGTTCGTACCTCTTTGCGGATTCCATGGTCACTCCCCACTTCCCGACGTGTTTCCCTTTCTCCAGAGGCCCCATCAGCAACAGCATCCTAATCTTGGAGAGTCCCCATGCCATCACCAGTGAGCCGTGCCCCTGAGTGGGCTTAGCTCCCGGTGCTACTCTGTAACCGCCTCCGAAGGTCTGACACTGGCTCAAACAGAACAGGCCGGAGAGGTCTACGTCGATTTCCTCGCCCCCATCGATAGAGTACCAGCCCCTCTGTTTCTTCCAGAAGATTACTGCCTTGATTGCGAGGGCTGTGTACTTCGCTTGGCCCCTTATCCACTTGAACTGCCCCTCGTCCTTTAGACGATTGACTACGGAAGTGACTCCGGCATCACACTCAAGGAAGCTCCAGCGAACAAGGTTGCCAGCCTCATCGGGCTCTCCGTTGCAGGAGAAGTGCTCGGGAGCGGCCTTGGTCGGATGCTCTGGGGCAGGGGGGCCCTCAACCCTTACTGATCCGACCCTACGATTCTTGCCATTAGACAGGATGTCAATCGCCCCTTGCATGTCCTTGAACTTGTTACCCTTAGGGGTCGGAATGCCATGGGCCCTCGCGTAGTCGTTTCCACTCCCGATAGGGAGTATACCGAGAACCTTCTGCGATCCTCTGAGACCCGATGCCACCTCGTGTACCGTTCCATCTCCTCCGATAGCGACGACGAGGTCGTGGTCTTCCTCGACTAGGCTCTGGGCTATGTCCATGGCGTGTCCGGGGCCCTCTGTGTGGCGGAGATCTATCTCGAATCCCGCATCCCTCAAAGCCGGTTCGAACTTGTCCCACTGACGCACAGAGAGGCCGTCGCGGGCATTGGGATTGAGTATGCAAGCTACGCGAGGCACGCACCCCGAGAGCGCCCTTCCGACTTCAATCCTGCCGAAGCGAGGAATCATGAGTAGACACCATGACGGGAGGTTGACATGTCAGAGAGTGAGTCACACATGCGAAGGGCGATTGAACTGGCCGAGAGGGGTCGTCACAGAGTGATGCCCAATCCACTCGTCGGTTGCGTCCTAGTCAGGGATGGAGAAGTGGTGGCAGAGGGGTGGCATGACCACATCGGGGGGCTCCATGCAGAGCAGATGGCTATTGCTGATGCAGAGTCCAAGGGAGTCGCCACCCAGGGGACGATTGCTTACGTGACCCTAGAGCCATGCAATCACTTCGGCAGGACTCCTCCGTGCACCGAATCCTTGCTGTGGGCGGGGGTCGAGAGAGTCGTGATTGGGGCATTGGATCCTAATCCTACCGTCAGGGGCGATGGAGCAGACACCCTTCGAAGAAGCGGCGTTATAGTGACTACAGGAATCCTAGAGGAGGAATGCGAGAGGCAGATGGAGGAATTCATGCACTGGTGCAGAGAACGCAGGCCACTAGTGACGCTGAAGGCCTCTACAGACTCGATTGGGAGGATCGACGGGGATCCCTCGGAGTCCGCAGTGCGCTTCAGCTCGGAATTGTCGTTGGAACTGGCACAGAAGATTAGAGCAGACTCGATGGCGATTCTAGTGGGTGTTGGCACCGTGATTAGGGACAATCCGTCGCTGACCGTGAGAGGACCCGACATAGGGCCTAGGGACAAGCCGACACGAGTGGTCATCGACCCAAACGGCCGCATTCCGGATGGCTGCGCACTAATGACCGATGGTGCGGCACCAACTCTCGTCATTCAGTTCTACGAACACGACTCATCAGAAGACCACTCGCACGTGGAGAGGGTCGTCATCCCGGAGCAGGAGATTCCAATCTCTAGGATTCTGGACATGCTGGGCGACCGAGGCATACAGTCACTCCTCGTCGAGGGCGGCGCGGACACCTGGCAGAGATTCCTGTCGGCTGGAATGGTGAACAAGGCCAGGATATGCATCTCCCCCACCGTGCTTGATGGAGGAGTCGTGACTTTCGACAGGAGCATGCTTGAGGATAGGATGACTTTGGACTCAATTTCCGAATCGTCGGGAGATTCCATCGAATGGTGGAGAAGAAGCGACTGATTGCAAAAAATAGAATCTGAATTGCGTAGGGTGCACGATTAAATATGACAAAATTCACGCTATCTCTTACATGTATAGCGAGAGCGACGCAAGAAAGACAAGAAGCCTGAGCATCTGCCTGATAATGGTACTATCCGCACTTGGACCAGTGGTCTCTGCGGATTACGGCCACTTGGAGATGAACTCCACTCTGTACGTTGACGGTGCGGAGTACGAAATGATCGCGGTCAACTACTGGGGTGACTTAGAATGCACGGAGGTTACCGACGAAGCCGGCAACGTCGAGGGTTATGATTGCGAAGAGGACATGGATGGCGACGGCGTGCCCGATCAATCGCATTGGTTCGAAGACTGCGACGACTCCTCGGGAAGCTGGGAATGCGTCTGGCAATACGTCAACCCAATGTACGACGAAGGCAACCACTCCCTTACGTTCGAGGTCACCAACCTCGAGACAGAGGTCGATGTCAATCTACACGTCAACATCGCGACTTGGGATGAGATGGGTGGCGAGGGCTACTGGTACTTCAATGGGATGATGAACACCACCACAGCTGGAGAAATCAGCTTCTCTGACGCATACATGATTACCGACAACTCGACATGCAATGGACAAATCAATATTAATGGGGACTACAGTGAGAACGGGACCTCGATAGGTGAAAGGAGCTGGTACTTCAACGGGCCATGCGAGTACGACGGGCACCTGGAGCTGGAATACGACGGCATGCTCTGGGAGCGAGTGGGGATTACGGAAAGCGGAGGCATCGATGACTGCGAAGAGATTGCAGGCAATTGGTACTGCGACATTGACGAAGATGGCGATGGTAATGTCGACTGGGTTGACTGGTTCGAAGATTGCGAGCAGGACCCAGTGACCGGCTGGGAGTGCGTCGTCGAATACCTGGACCCCCTCCTGATGGAAGGGAACCACTCGATGGATCTCACGGCATCGGGACTGGAGGCCGGCTACAGCTACAAGCTCGATATCTCCCTGGAGACATGGGAACAGATGACAGGGCAGCAAGGCGAAGAAAACCTGGATGTGTACTTCAACGGATCCTCAGCGGCCACGCAGTTCTACTTCGAGACGTCAAACTACACGTGCAATGCTAGGGTGAATCCAGTTCTATCCTCGGGAACCTGGGACTCCTCTGGGAACTTCCAGGGGAACGATACCGTGGAGTCACCGGAATTCAAGTTCGATGGGCCCTGCGAGATGCCACCCTCGCCGTTCACCCTGACCATGGACGGCGTGGAGCACGAGCAGATCCAGCACCTCGAATACTACGACGGGTGCGAGGAGATGTTCGACGGCCACGAGTACCAAGAGTGCTGGATGGACGACTGGGACAACGACGGCGACGGAGAGCCGGACTGGACCACCCACCTTCACGACTGCGAAGAGCAGTCTAATGGCACATGGGAGTGCCCAGGCTGGATAGAGGACCCATTCGTCAGCTACGGCAACCACTCGATGGAACTCACTATCGAGGACCTGGAAGTGGGCGAAAGCTACATGCTGAGCTGGACTACACACCAAAACAATCAGCAGGGAGGAGACTCAGAAGACGGGGAAGTCATGTTCAATGTCACCGGATCCACATGGACGGACCAGTGGTTCTATGAGACTGACAACTACACCTGCGGAGTGAACTTCTACTTCGACCTCGACATGCTCGATTGGTTTGCTCCCGGGTCTTACTCCAAGAATGACGTGTTCCACGAATACTTCCAATACAGTGGGCCATGCGAGGAGCCACCCTCACCATTCACCCTGACCTACGACGGAATCGAGTGGGAGAAGGAATGGAACTACGAGGAGTTCGACGAGTGCGAGGAGAGTCCCGATGGATTCGAGTGCTGGAACGACGACTGGGACTACGACGGCGACGGCGAGCCCGACCACATGAACTGGCACCCAGAGTGTTCTGAGGATGCGACCAACGGCACATGGTGGTGCGCAACGCACTGGAATTACCCCCACATCGATGAGGGGAACCACACGATGGAACTGGCCGTGGAAGACCTTGAGGTAGGTCAATCGTACCGAATCAGCATCAACATCGACGTCGATAAGGACGGAGAGAACGACCACGAGGAACTAGAGTTCGAGTTCAACGCGACGGCCGGGACCATGTCAGAGACCTTCCATATGGAGACTGACAACTTCACCTGCGGCATGAACATCTACGTAGTTCTGCAAGAGATCAATAACGACAGCAACGGCAACTCGTGGGAAAACTGGGTGGATAGTGAAAACTTCGGCTTCAAGGGGCCCTGCGAGCAGCCGCCCTCACCATTCACCCTGACCTACGACGGCATCGAGTGGGAGGAGATCTGGAACTACGAGGCGTTCGACGAGTGCGAGGAGTTTGATGGAGGATTCGAGTGCTGGAACGACGACTGGGACAACGACGGCGACGGCGAGCCGGACTGGACCAGTTGGCACGAGGAGTGCGAGGAGGACGCAGTAGGAGACTGGAGTTGCCAGACTTGGTGGAACCACCCTGCAATAGAAGAGGGTAACCACACGATGGAACTCTCTATCGAGGACCTTGAGATTGGCGTGAACTACAGTGTGCAGATATGGGTAGACGACTGCCAGAACATGATCGGATGCGATAACGAGGAGTTCAACTTCGACTTCAACGCGACGGCCGGGACCATGTCAGAGACCTTCCACGTGGAGACTAACAACTACACCTGCGGGTTGAACATCGAAGTTTTGCTGATGCAGATTCATTACAACCCCGACGGCAGCCCGTGGACGAGCGACACGGCCGGCGACTGGTTCGGCTTCAACGGGCCCTGCGAGCAGCCTCCGAGTCCGTTCACTCTGTACTACGACGGTACTGAGTACCTTGAGGAGTACTTCTACATGGATTACGACGAGTGCGAGGAGGGTCCCGAGGGATTCGAGTGCTGGAACTCCGACTGGGACTATGACGGCGACGGCGAGCCCGACCACAGGAACTGGCACCCAGAGTGTTCTGAGGATGCGGCCAACAGCACATGGCACTGCGAGGCAGGCACGATGACCCTCTTCATCGACGAGGGTAACCACACGATGGATGTAGAAATCGAGGATTTGATGGCCGGAGACAACTACACTGTTGGGGTACGCGTCCATTTGGGCACCCAAATGGACTATGGCTCGGATTACTTCGAAATCGACTTCACCGCGGCCTCGGACGTGGACCAAGTGACCTTTCACGTAGAGACTGACAACTTCACCTGCGGACTCAATCTGAACCTCGAGCTCAGGACCGAAGGAGATGAGTTCGGCTCGCACACCGTCGCATGGGACAACTTCAACTTCCAAGGACCCTGTGAGCAGCCTCCGAGCCCATTCACCCTGTACTACGACCAAACTGAGTGGGAGGAAATCCCCATCATCGTGCAGTACGACGAGTGCTCGGACCAAACCGAAGGAGGCTCTGGCATAGAGAATTACAACTGCTGGAACGACGACTGGGACAACGACGGTGACGGCGAGCCCGACTACTGGAACGTCCAATGGGACTGCTGGGAGAACGATAACGGCGACTGGGAGTGCATAGAAAAGATGGACTGGCCATTCATTGACGCGGGCAACCACACGATGGAACTCGTTGTAGAGGACGTGGAGGGATCGTACGGTCCCGGCGAGTACGAGCTGCATATCGAATACGATATCTACGATCAGATGCTAGGCGGCGACTGGGACTGGTTCGAGGTAAACTTCACCGCTAGCTCCGCGAACCACACCGAGACGTTCTCTCTAGAAACCAGCAACGGCACGTGCAACGTGAACATTGGCGTCAGCCTCTATCGGGAAGATACCGACGAATGGAACAACACGAGGATGGACCAAGTGGCGCGGGACTGGTTCGAGTTCTCAGGGCCCTGCGAGCAGCCACCCTCCAACATCGACCTGACATACGAGCTAAACGGCTCCATGGTCGACTGGGAGGAGGAAGAGGATTGGGTAGAGTTCGACGATTGCACCGACACAGGCGGAGACTGGGAGTGCGAACAGGCGTACGACCACGATGGAGACGGCACCCCCGACGATTACGGGTACTTCTGGTTCCCACACGATGCCTGCGAATTCTCCGTTGACGACGCGATCTGGTACTGCATCGAATACCGCTTACCGACGGTCTCAGAGGGAGACCTCGACATGACCTTCGAGATAGCCGAGCTTGGCGCCAATAAGGAATACAGGCTCGAGTGGGATGTGTACTCAATGGGGATGATGTCATTCGATTATTTGCACCAAGGGGAGAATTTCACGGCGACCTCGGATGAGCACTCCGTAGACTACACTCACTGGGTGGATAACTCCACCTGTGGGCTGAGTATCCACGCTTCGCTGCACGTGGCCGTAGACAGGGACGGCGACAACATCACGGACGGCTGGGAATACATTGACTCCAACGGCTGGGACTTCAACGGGCCCTGCGAGTTGTCTTTCCCGGTGGAAATCACCCTGCAGATCGAGGACGACGGCACGTGGGAGGACGTCGACGGCATTGACCTAGCGGAACTCTTCGAAGACGACGAGGACGAGGACGAGGGCCCCGAGATTGAGATGATCCTTGGCTGGGTGGGCTACCAAGTCGACGATGCAGGGAACTACGCGATGAACCTGACCCTAGACGGCCTCGAGGCCGGTGACAACTACACTCTGGTGTTAGGGGTGGACCTACCGAACACAGGAGGCAGCACCTTCGTCTGCGGCAACGGCGACGAGATACCCTTCGACTACGTCAACGACGAGGAGGAGGACTGCGAGGACGGAGCCGACGAGCAGCAGTACGACGACAACGGCGACCCGATCAACTGGTTCGACTGC
>Ga0208765_1000100_pt1 | contig 49543 bp, 23 predicted proteins | sample ETNtaG_2_FD_185783 | JGI IMG/M metagenome (GOLD analysis project Ga0208765, IMG submission 185783) | Marine microbial and viral communities from oxygen minimum zone, Eastern Pacific Ocean - ETNP201406SV203 (SPAdes) (version 2) | ecosystem: Environmental > Aquatic > Marine > Oceanic ...
ATGTACATCCACCGATATGCTGTGAACTCTGCATCTTCATCGTCCGCTACTTCGCTCAGTGACCCTGGTTACTACTACGGTTACAACGCAGGTAGCATCCGTTCGATTACAATGAACTCGAACGGTGAATCTGACGTTCAGGATGCGATTGACGGTAATGGTGCAGGCAGCAGCGGTAATATTCTCGGTCTTGCTGTCCGTTCCTCTGGAAACTCTCCAATGTGGTATTGGTGTACTCAGAACACCTACACATACTACGGTTGCCAATCCAGTTCTGCGTACAAGCCTCACCTTGAGATTTCTTACACGGGTGGATCTGATACAACGGCTCCAATTGCAGACGCAGTCGGATTCGATGGCAAGACCACCTATCTCGAAGGCTCGCGAACCATGTACATGAGTGCAATTGACGTCAGTGGCGTAAACACCACTACAGCAGGTGCACCTCATCTATGGTACCGAGTTGATGGCGGTTCGTGGAACGGCGTTTCCGCAACCACAATCGGCACATGCGTTGCAGGCCTAACCTGCAATTTCAAGGCGACACTTCCTGCACAGACCGCTCCGGCGACTGGCACGACTGAAGTCGAATATTACTGGGCATACCGCGACTCCCCTGCACCACCTAACAATGGTATATCGGGTACTACTGGCACGACCCCTGCTGGTGGAACAGGTATCCCAAGTAACATGCAGACTCACCCAAGTAACCCTTGGAGTTACGAGATTGAATCCATCGACAATGCAGCCGATGGTGACAACAAGTGGCAAGTGAAGGCAAGTGGATGGAACTCCTACTCGTATTACAGCGCACTGCGCTTCTACGACTGGCAGATGACCTACTACGAGCCTAGCCGTGAGTATCACTTCGAATACGATACATCGAACTGTGGAACAGGCACTCTGTCCTGCTTCAACACGCAGTCGAAGCTTGATCTACGATACTACCCTGGCACAACACGTGTCTGCACATCGACGACCTGCCAAGCAAACTTGGACAAGGTCTCACCTGCAGGCTTGAACATGCACGCCAAGAACGGTCCTAACATGGACGTGATTTGGTACCACGATGGTTCCAATTCAGGCGGATGGGGCTTTATGGGCTACGATGCCGCATCTGGCCCAGGTATTGATTCGCCACAAGCTGCTGGTACTGTATACACATCACTGGACTACGGTAGCACAGATGACGGCTATGTCAAGGTTCCAATTCCCGGTGACATCACCGGTTACTTTGGTTCCTTCTCATGGAACTCAACCTACAGCCTAAACAGTGCAAACCGCAACTTGTTCTGCATTAACACGAACAACAACCCGGTTATGTTCGTGCGTTCGACCTATTCAGGTTCGACTTACACCAACCCATGCTATGGTACGTACTACTACTACCAGTACAACTACGCATGGAACGGCTGGTCAAACCCAGGATGGGATGGCAGAGTCGACAACAATTGGCAAGTTAATTCCAAGGTCAGTTCAATCAAGCCAATGCCGGATATTTATCCTCCGGAATTTGACCACCCTGGCTTGATGGACTCCTATGTCGATGAAGATCGAACGCTTTCGATGGAAATTTCTGACGCAGGTGACCCACCAATGGGTCTGAACACCAATGCAACAGACAATGGTGACGGCTTAGTTGCACCATCCATGAACTATCGAACCTTCGATGCCGAGGCAGGCACCTGGTCTGCATGGACCTCTCGTGCCATGTCTCCAGATGCAGCTCGTAGCTCATGTGTGATGAACACCTGCACATGGGAAACGACCATCCCCGGCACAGATCGCGGTAACTCGGTCGAATACACACTGAGCGCTGTAGATAACAATGGCAACTGGAACAACACCACTGCCTTCTCCTACACAGTGGGTACACCGACCAAGGTTTTCGTCATTGAGTGGCACGATATGACAGCTGGATTCAACTCCGGTTACAATATCAATTATCAGGTTCGCCTGTATGATGTCACCAACGAAGTCGAGTTCGAGTATGATACAACCAGCAATGCGTACTATGACTATGAGTACATTGGCTTCCAGAACCCGGCAGGCACTGTCGGTGAGATGCTACGTACGCGTGGGCCAGGATATATTGCCGGACAAAATCCGTTCGCCAATAACTTCCGTATTGCTACAGATGGTAGTAGTTCGTATGGTTACGAAAAGTATGATGCAGGTATGACTGAGTTGTTCAACTACAACGAAGAATTTACTGGCAGCAGCAACGGTAACCCGTACACATACTACTGCACACGTTACTTCGCTCAATACCGAGCCGACTGCAGTACGGTCATTGACCTACCAAACGACTTCGAGTTCGAATACTTCGGTAGCACCTTCAACGGCACGCAGGGTCACAAGATCCACGCAATCCGCCACGGTGCAATGCAGTTCAGTACTTCGAGTTCGTCCAACAGTGCACAGATGATGAACTCCAATTGGGGAACGACAATGCCGAGCCTACCAAGTTCAGGTACGCAAGTTCGTAACGTTGACTTGGCACCATGGTGGGGCTATTATTCGTCGTACTACTGCTACTACAACTCTGGTTCAGAGTGCAGTATCCGCTCGAAGCTAATTCCATTCGATGGATCTGGTATGGACGTAACCTCGGACATTACCACGCCAACGATTTGGGACGCCGAGCAGAGCCCAATCCGTGTGAACCCATCCAACGGTGACTGGCTATCCGTCAGTGCAGATCTAACGATTATGCCTGGTGTTGAAGTCCAGATTGCTGAGGGCAAGGGTATCGCCTTCACTGGTTCTTGTAACAAGCTCACCATGGATGGTAACGATACAACCGAAGAAGACGGTCCTATCACAATTACCAACATGGGTACGAACTACGCACAAGGTATGGCATTCACCAACGGTGGATGTGCAGCTGGCACAGATGATCGCCACATTATCAACAACGTGAATTTCGTGAACCAAACAACCGCAATCAGTGCGGGCAGCCGCAACGGCGCTGCACCTCACTACAACGGTAATGTGGGTAACTTCACGATTAGTGATTCAACGTTCACGAATGTTGGAACGGCAATCAAGCACGGCAGTGGTCAAGGCACAGCATTCGACCTGTCAGGCGTCGACATCAGCAACAGCGCAGATTCCTGCGTTGACTTGCCAGATGACTCAACTCTGACTTGGATCGGTGGTTCCGCCACAGACTGTAACACGCACGCATACGCGGGCCAAGGTGCCGTCGTAACAGGCGATGGTTCAACAGTCATGATGGAAAACGTCGACATTACTGATGCAGCCGTCAACGGTATCATCGGCACAGCAGACAGCCTATGGCTGTCCAACGTGACCGTGGATGCTAGCAATGGCTTCTCATGGCAGCAAACCGGAACAGGTGTCGCTCAGACTGGCACAGCAACAAGTGGTACTGACTTCTACGCATACAATGTGGATATCAGCAACTACCTCGCTGCAGCTACAACCCACGCTACCGACAGCATCCATATGGAAGGTGTCGACAGTTCGGGTGACTCGAATGGTTACACTGTAACACCAGCGGGCGCAAGTAGCCCAGCAATCGGTGCAACAGGCTGGACCATGGATGGTCTCAGTGCTGATGGCGGCCTCACGATGGCACGCACACAGCCAGCCAACATGGACAATGTCGATCTTGGTGGAGCCCTACAACTGTCGGGTACCGCACCGAGTTCGGCTACAGTCTCTGGAGACTCTGTTGATGCATCCGGAATTACAATCAATGGATGCGGTTGGAAGGTAACCCTCACTGGTGTAAACCTCGGTGATGGTTCTCAAGACGCATGGGTCAGTGCAAACTGCGCATCGTCAGCCAGCAGCAACGTTGTAACCATTTCAGATGGTACAATGGCCGGTGACAGCACCAACAGCAACTTCGCGTACGCGCGTAACAGTGTTCTGACTGTCGCTGAGATGACCATTACAGGCATGACGTCTTGGGGCAACAATGTCGCAAGCGCAGGCACCAACGGTGACATCCGCTTGATTGATGTGAACTTCGATGGTAACGACTGTCTAGATTCCAGCAACCAGGCCGACACGTCGGTCTGCTGGGTCGAAGCAGCATCCAGTTCCGCCAAGATTTACTTCGGCGGCACAGGTACTGTCTCAGTCTATCGTTCAGGTAGCAGCGGTAACGCCATGCAACCAAATCACAATGTTGCAGCATCGGTTCACGATAGCTCAGGCACAGAATTGTTCGAAATTGGCACCAGCAAGACTGATGCCTCTGGAGCAGCAAACGTCTGGCTAATCACCGATCTCTACGAGCGTGACAACACAGGTGGAACCAGTTCCTCGGCAACGTACACTGACCACACCCTCCGCGCAGCGGGTGGTGCAGGACAGAACGTCACGGCGCCAACGGACCCATGGTACACAGCAAGCCACAACCCGGATTTCCCATCCAGTGACCTACCTCTCGAGGTTGGCGCACACGTTTACCTCAGCCTTGAGGCATTCCCGATGGACTTCGGTGGCGCAACGAAGGACTGTACGTTCTTCAGCACCAACGATTCGGCTTCGCTACAGGGTGGATACTACACCTATGTGCGTCAAGTCCTCACCTTGTCCGCGGACATGGTCTTGGACGGTTGCAGTGTGCACCTTCAGGGAACTTCGCTACGCATGAACGTTACATCCGGCAGCAATCCAACAATCACCCTGCGCAATGGCGCTGAGCTACTCATCAGTGAGTGGGATGGCGACTTCGGTCACATCAAGGCTCAGTCCAGTGCATATGGATGGGAAATGGATCTTGCCAGCGGTGGTATAATGACCATTGATGCAGGTTCAATCCGTGACATGAACGGCGGCCTTTTGGTCGGCGATGGTGGCACATTGGAGATGCGCAACGGTTCCACAGCATACGGCAGTCCGAACGCAGCAGCATCCACAGCAACTGTGCATGTTGATGGCGGAACGTTGATTGTCGACAACGCACAGGTGCAGAACGCCAACTCTGGTATCGGTATTCAACTAACGAACACAGCGGCAAGCAGCCTCTCGAATATCCTTGTCAAGAACGCGGCAACGGGCATTGCAGTGGTTGATGCAGCACCTACCATTGATGGATTCACTCTGACTGACAACACGGTTGGTATGGTCGTTGATGGTGGCATGAGTCTACCAACTCTCTACCGCTCGACCATCTTGAGCGGTGAAAGTGCAGGTTGGACCACGCACGCGATTGACATCACTTCGTTCGCGAAGGCAAACAACTACGTGCAAATCGGAACCAACATTGTCTATGGTGGCGGTAACTCGGACCCAATTTACGGTTCGTACTACGCCAAGTACTTCATGACCACAGACCGCTGGCGAATCGCAGTCGATGACGGCAGCGGTTTGACCAACGTTACTGATTCGAGTGTCACTGGATACTATCCATACAGTGCAAACGATCCAGCATCGGGTACTGGCGGTGTCGCAACTTACGACGGTGGTCGCGGTGGTGCAGCAACTTGGGATTGCAACCTTTACGGTTACAAGTACAACCCAGGTGGCAGTTACCAATACGCGTACTACTACTACTTCATCGCATACGGCGGTGGAGCGTACACAATGAATGGTAACTACAACAACGAGCCTAACGAATTCGGATTCCGAATCGAGAGTGCCGAAGGAGTAACAGCGAACACCAACTACTACCCATACCATTACTGGGGCAGTTATTGGCCAAGCTTCTACTACAGTGGAAACTTCGCACCTCCTGAAGGATTCAACGGAATGTGGGGCAGTTACAACGTTTGTCAGAACTACGCATACGGTCCAGCAACCCCACAACCAGCGGGTTACAGACTAGCGTATCCAATCGTTGACACCAGCAGTTCAAACATCAACCAGGTTGTCATGTATGTGGACATGGTCCACTACGGTGCAGACTACTACCAAGATCGCTTGGACGTCTCCGTCCGTGCAGGTAGCACAGTCAGTGACCTATTGTCTAAGGATTACAGCCGCGACTTCGGAACCGCAGACATCAGCAACGGTGTAATTACCGGTGCAGATACTGGTATCGATATCGGTGGAAGCCGCGCATCCGGTGACTTGAGTTCTATCACCATCAACAACCCGGTGAATGAGGGAATTCTCGTCTCAGACAGCGTCGGTGCAACCATGGACGATATCACGGTCAACGATGGCCGCTACGGTATCCGCATGGGCAGTGCAGCAGGTGGAAAGTTGGCTCTAACCAACCTTGACCTAGACAACCAGTCGCAAGATGCAGTTGTTCTATCCACAAGCATGAACCTCGGTTTGAGCGGTGTCATCCAGAACGCAGGTTACTGTGGTCTGAAGGTACTCTCTTCGAGCGATGCTGATTGGGAGTTTGAAGGATTGACCCTGAACAACAACGGCGTGGGTATTACTCACGACGGTAGTGGGACGATGACGATGACAGACACAACGATGGTTGGCAATACTCAAGATGTGTCCATGAGCGGAACTGCTCGTATGGATTACCTCGAGGGTGATGTCACTGAATCCAAGGTCTCAGTTAGCGGACTAGCACAGTTCACTCGCCTACGAGCGTTGGATGTCTCAGTCTCTGCAGACAGCAGCGCAGTCGATGGGGCTCCAGTGAAGATTCTTGACGCCGACAACATGGTGGCAGCCAGTGGTACAACTGACAGCAGTGGTACCGTAAGTGGTATTTCGTTCGCTACTTGGATCAAGGATTCATCCGGAACCAACTCGATGAACCTCAATGGGTATCAATTGGTCACAATTGCGACCATTGCTTACACCTCAGGTTCAGTGATTGACGCACGATATGCAATGGACTCAATCTCGTTGAGCGATGCTCCGGGCAACACAGCTGCGGCTGATTTGACCACATCGATTGACGCGCGTACGTGTTACAGTTACACGTCGGCTAGTTACGATGTTCACGCATCCTGTACTGGTTTGAACTACATGAGCGACCGCACGGTTGACGGCATTGACGAGTATGGTTACTACCTCTCGGAAACTGACATGACCAACCTGGTCATTCAGATGGACTCGCCGTACAATTACCTCGATATTGGAACTGGTGGAGTCTCGTTCAACGGATCTACCATCTTCACAACAGGATGTGTCAACAGCCAGACCACGATTTACCCGGTATACCCATACCAGGGTCACGTGTACATGGATGACACAATGGTGATTTCAATGTGTGACGAATCCGGTAACAATGGTGCCAGCAGCTTCCGCCTCGGATACTCTGGAACCTACAGTTACGGTAACTTCCACATCAATGACACCAGTTTGCTTGGTTTGAAGAGCATCGCAACCGGTAGTGGTTACTACCAGAACAACGGTGATCTTGAAGTGACCAACAGCCTGTTGGTCCACTACCAAAAGGTCGGTGAAGGAACCAACCAGGCGAACGGTGCAAGTGCTGTTTACTACGATAACATGTGTATCCAGACCTCTGGATTCGATGATGTAGAAATCTCAGGTAACACAATGGTGAACTGTGGTGTAGGATTGTTCGTACCGAACAACTTCTATGCGACTTCACCAGCCTACAGTGGAAACGGACAGCTACGACTCGATGTCAGCAACAACGACATGCGAGACTGCGGTAACCTCTGTATGTGGTTCTACCTCGGTGCCAACTCGCACGACGCACAGGTCAATGGCAACACCATGACGACCGTGAGCGGATATGCGATTTACACCCAAGACGCAACAGTCTTCGAGGTTGAAATCGATGGTAACACAATTACCTCTGAGAACCCAATCTACACGCGCGGTGCGCGTTCATGGGACATCACGAACAACGACATTACCGGTGACAGCAATGCTGCACACGCCTGTATCTTCGCGCTACAGGGATCAGGAACCATTGCAGGCAACACCTGCACGGATGCTGACGGTGGTATCGCAGTTAGTGGTATTCGCAGCGGTAACGATGTTCACATCGAAGGTAACACGATTGGCTTCACTCCAGGTCGTCTACCCACCAGTGCTATCGGCATCTATGTCGAGAACTGTGGTCTAGATGAAATCTGGATGGCTGACAACGCGGTATCTACCGTGATGAATGCCGTCAACACAGATGGATGTAAGGTTACAGACAACAACTCGGCGTACACCGGTCTCGGTGGCGGCGCAGGTCGTATCCACAACGTGGACATGCAACAGAGCACCTTCAGCCCAGCACACCTAACCAGTGTCTGCACAGGCGATTCGGTGCGCTGGACTTCGCGCGCATACTACCAGACCAACACACCACACTCGACCACGTCTGACACAGGTCAGGCAGAGAGTTGGGACAGTGGAACGATGAACCTCGGTTCGTCCTTCGTCCACCAGTTCACTAACGTGGGCAACTTCACTTACTACAGTGTGGCTGCTATGACGACTGTAACTGGCTCAGTGAACGTCGCAGATTGTCAAGGTAACAACCTACAGACAACTGGATTCGACGTCATGGGTGGCGGCGATGACATCACACTGAACGGTGTGGTCATCTCTGGATACGGTCTTGGTCTTGCCATGGAAGGTGGCGACCTGCACATGGCAGGCGGCACCACCATCTTTGGTGATGCAGTTGCTGTTCAAGTGGAAGATGTCGACGTATCATCGAACGGTGCAACAGTTCAAGCCAACGCAACCTACGGTGTAGGTCTCGATGTAGTGAGCAACAGCGGGTTCGATGATCTTGACTTGACTGGTCTATCGACCAGTGCAGCAGTCGGTGTTCTTGCAGATGGTCATGATGACTTCCGCTGGAATGGCGGCGTTGCCATGGGACACACTGCTCTGAAGGCAATCGGCGGTGCATCTGGTTCAATCGAGAACATGTCTGGTATCTACAACTTCAACCACCCGTTGTATGGACCAATGGACATCCCACTTGCATGGGAAGACACTTACTCGTGCTATGATGCCTCACCTGGCTACGTGATGAACAACTCAGGTAGCTGTGGTGGTATTGTAACACAGATCAATGCAGGTCCGTTCTCTACGGTAACCAGTATTGGTAACGGTGTTCTCAACAATGGTTCGATGATCAGCCCGTGGATGCCAAGCAAGTTGACTGTTGACGCAGACGCAATTGTCCACGAGGGTAACCTCCTAGACTTGACCGTCCTACACATGGGCGGCCCAGCATCTGATGTTGGATTGTACATCCGCAGCCTAGCCATGGCAACCAACCTGAACACAGGTGAATCAGTTGCTGTGCCTGGTGGCCGTGCCGAGTATGTCAGCCCATCGTGGCGAAGCAGCCCCGGCCGAACCATCACTGTTGATGGTATCCTCTGGGATTGGCTCGGCACCAACATGCTGAACGAAGCTGACGACATGATGCCCGGTGCAGTTGCGGTTAACGCAACCACACAGGCGCACATGCGCGTGACATGGGATTCGAACTACATGTTCGTTGCACTCGTAGGTCCAACCTTCGTGAGCACCGACGGTCTGTTCTACCTAGACACAGCTCCAGGTGGCTCGGCAACGGGTGACAACTGGCACTCACAGCACACTCTGCCAATCAAGGCAGACTACATGCTGTGGATGGAGGATCTCAACAACTGGGGACTACGCAAGGTTATGCCTACAGGTAACTGGGTCGACGTGACCTCAAGTTGCCCGCAGATCACCTCGAGTATCTTCATGGGCAACCCATACACGACCACTCCAGTGAGTGAATTCCGTGTTCCATGGGACTGCCTAGGAAGCCCAACTGAAGATGTTCGCTGGATTGCAATGGTTCAGTGGGATTCACCATTCGGCCAAGACGGTCAAGTTGCAGGTGTGTTCCCAGAACAGCACTACAACGGCACAACAACCGCGGGCCAGACCTTCAGTGAGTTCGGTAACTTCAACCTCGTTGGAGGCGACCTCGCTGATGGAACAATGGATGACCACTTGTTGCTACTACGCAGCTACGTTGGCACAGGCACCTCTCCAGGTGACCCACACGCATACCAGATTCTGGTCAAGGTCCGCAACGCGGAAGGCGACTACTGGGACTGGGACGACTCCGTCGCACCACTGGTGATGACGACGAACCAGGATATCACAATCGATATCATGCGCGCCAAGCCGATCATTGAGAACTTGGTTGATGTATCATACGATGAGGATTCGGGATCGCACACGATTACGCTAACCGACAAGGGTGTCGACTATCAGGATGCATCCTCGGGTCTAATGTGGTCTGTGACAGACGCTTCGACGAACTCTCACAGTTACCCAACGCCGTATGACTACAGTTTGGCAGGCCAGACACTGAGCCTCGACACGCTCGAGAACCAGTTCGGTGGCCACCGCCTACAACTGACTGTAACAGACAGTGACGGTCTCAGTGCAACGCAGACGATGGAAGTCGGTATCTGGAACGTCAACGACGCACCAGTGATCTGTAACACGAACCGCTTTGACTGCATGCCAGTCTTCTACGATGACGGTGACGGTAACCTAAACGTCCACGATGAGAACTTCAACGGTCTCATCACCAAGGAACTGGGTGACACGTCCAACGCAACACGCTCGTACATCGTCGATATGGCAAACGAACAGTCGCAGACGGATTGGAACACAGAATCGGTACCACAGGTATACACATGGACTGAGGACGAAGGCAGCAATTGTGTGCCATTCTCCACAGACATCATGTCGAACGTTCTCACGATTGCTGAGCACACCTCTAACGAGGCCGGTGGCAACTGTGACATCGTTCTCAGCCTGACGGACAATGCAAACGCAAACGCGGAAGCATCTGATGTAACGGTGAACTTCATTGTGAACCCGGTCAACGACCAGCCTCAGATCATGGACTTCGATGCAGCGACCAACACCTACGTCGAGACTACCAACGGCTCCCTCCAGCTAGACTGGTTCTGGGATGTCATGGAAGATGACGAGGACGCCAACAACTTGACTTGGGATCTAAGTCGCCTCATGGCTGACAACGACCACCCAGTCGACCAGTTGATGTGGTCAGTCGAAGAAACCTCATTGTGCGCTTACGAGAACTACTTCTCGATTACAGTGGACAACGATGCAGACACGATTGCAATTGACCTGATTGATGATGCAGCAACCGATGCACCAACTTCGGAGATTGACTTCCTGCAAGATGCTGACAATGACGGTGTCGCAGATGGTGGAGTCCACCAGATGCAGCCTGCAAGCGGTGTCTACTGCACAGTCTACCTTTGGATGCACGATACGCCTGACGCGCCAAGTCACATCGACTACGCACAGAGCGCATCTGGTGTCTACGAGCAGCGCAGCATCCGAGAGACGATCTACATCCGTGTGATCAATACTCAGGAAGCTCGTCCGGACTACAACTTCGGCAGTGAGCCTGGCTTCGACTGGTTGAACATTGAGGCTGTCCTACCTGGCACTCGCGTGCCTGTGGACATTGACATCACCAACACTGGTGATGACCCAGCCCTCTACAACTACGGTCACGATGTGCAGGTTCGCTTCTACGCGGACGACAACCCAACGCTGATTCAGGACCAGGTAACACTGTCCTGGGATGCAGGTGAAGTGCCAGATGTTGGCGAGACGATTACCATCCGTGGTCACGTCACGCTGAACAATCCAACTGAGTATGTGCGTGCCTTCCTAGAAGTGCGCACAATCAACCCGCACACTGATGATTACATCGACAACTCGATTCGCCGACCAATGCTTGAAGAGTTGAACTGGGATAACAACAACGTCACAACGGACGACACGGCAGATGGCCTACCACAGATGGTGCGCCTCCGCCCAGCAACCTCGGTTGCTAGCTTCGCTCCGGGCCTCATGGCTGTGAGTCTGGTGGGTGCCTTCGTTGGCGCTCTCCTCATGGGCTCTCGCCGAGAGGAAGACGAAGAGGAACTCATGGAGTCCCTCTCCGGTGATGATGAGGCAGTCAGCCCAGTGATCGCAACGATTCTACTTGTTGCGATTACTGTGGTCCTGTCCGGTGTAATCTATGTCTGGGCACAAAGCCTGGCATCGGATGCAGGTGGAAAGGCAACACCTCGTTTGACCTTCGATGGAGAAGCTGAGATTGGCGGAGATATCCTTTACTGGAATATCAACGTCAAGAGCCACGACAACGAACTCGCTGCTCAGGCAGTCTATGTTGTCGTTCAGTGGACGGATGACGCAGGTGTGGTACACAGTGAGCGTACCAGTATGGCCGACCCAGATGGCGTGTATGGATTCAGTCCAAGCAGCAGCCCAAATCTGGTAACCTACAAGGATAACATCAACTGTAACGTGGATTGTTCCGCAGGATTTGGAGCGAATGATGAGATTCGAATCCGAATGGTCGATCCAGCGTCCGGTAGTGTCATCGAGAACGCACAGGTTACTCTGCAGTATGCACCTTCGGGTGGCACTGCAGTCATCCTGATGACGTTCGCAGCCCAGTATAACCCGCCAAGTTTGAAGGCGACATACTGAGCTCGTTGAGAGATAACCACAGGGGCCACCCGAACGGTGGCAGAGTGGGGCGCCTTCGGGCGCCCCCTCTGAGCCCCCACTCCGCTGCGGCGGAGTGGGGTCCTTGCTCCCATTCCTTCTTGACCGGGTACCCTTTCGTCGGTACACTGGTGCACGATGTCAATCAAGGCCGTTTGTTTCGATTGCGATGGCGTATTGATTGACACCATCTCATCTTGGCGGATTATTCACGAACATTTCGGCACAAATAGTGGGGAAATGCTTGATCGCTTCCTTCGAGGCGAGGTGAGTGATGCTGAATTCATGGCAGACGACATCGGCCTATGGAAGAGCGTGAAACCTCAAATCCACAGGGATGAATTGATGCGTTGTTATCAGGGTGTCAAATTGATGACCGGCGCTAGAGAATTAATTGAGGCACTCCAGTCAAGAGGTATTCTAGTTGCCATCGTTAGTGCCGGCGTTGATTTATTGATTGGCTCGATTGCAAATCTCCTCAAAGTTGATGATTGGATTTCCAATGGATTCCGTTATGATGAAGACGGATTCTTGTTAGACGATGGTGAGGTCAGAGTTCCAGCCCATCATAAGGATGCAATGGTCGCTAAATTGGTAAGAATTCACAATTTAGATCCATCCGAAATCGTGAGTATCGGTGACAATCACACGGATTTGAGTATGCGAATCCCTGGATCCGGTTTTATTGGATTCAATGGGCAGAAACAAATTGCTATCGATGGATTTGCAGAAGCAGGTGTGCCTCACGTTCAGGAAAAGGATTGTCGTTTGCTCTGGCCTCATCTATTCGAAGGTGAGCCATTCCCCGCCGTAGGCGGGGAATGAGTCAAAGGCGAGATGGTTGCTCAGATGTCTAATGGAGATGCGCTGGTTTCCTGTATTCATCGCGTTATTCCTCATATTACCGTCTACAATTGTCTCCGCGGAGGAGGACTCCGAAATCACACTGGAGGTTTGGCATTCCTTTGCTGCTGAAAGTCAAGAGGAGGCTACTTTTCTTGATGCCATAAACGATTTTGAAACTGCCAACTCACATATCAAAATCGAAGTTACAGGGGTACCCTTTGGAGATATTGACCAACTCTATCTGATCGCAGCTCAGGGAGGGGAGGCACCAGACCTTGTTCGCCTATCCAGCGATCAATTGGGTGAAATTGGTGAAGTTCGGGTTGATGGCTATCCCTTGCTAGAAGATCTCCGGCCCCACCTCACCCCTGCTGAACGTGCCATCTATGACAACAATGCATTGCAATCTATGCGATATGGTGATGCATTGTATGGTGTTCCTGCAAGCCAAGATTGTCTTTCATTACTTTACAATCGTGCGCTGTTTGATGCCGAGGGAATCGCTTACCCTGATGTGAATTGGACTCAGCAGGATATGCTTTCAGCAGCTGAAAATCTCACTCAAGGTGATGTGTATGGTTTGGCAGTCCCCGTCAAGGTTGCTTACTGGTGGTTCCCATTCCAGAGTGGATTTGGAGGTAGCCTATTCGATGAGGATGGTAACCCAACACTCGACTCAAACGGAAGTGCGGAAGCATTGGATTGGTATCTTTCACTGGAGCAAGTTCACGAGGTCGTACGGACGGGCACTGTTGGAGAAACCATGGAATCACAATTCATCCAATCCGAAGCGGCCATGATTGTTGACGGCCCTTGGAATTGGGCCACATATGAGGCAGGGCGCCTCGACGTTGGGCAAACACTGCTCCCCCTCATTGAGGAAACGGGATTGCGTGCATCACCGCTTGTCACCTACAAAGGATGGTCCGTCTCCAAGCAAAGTCAGCAGAAGATAGCCTCCACCAATCTCGCCCTACATCTTTCATCTCCATCTGTTCAGAAGACATTTGCACTCGATACGATGACAATGCCTACCGCAATAGAAACTGCTGTTGATCCTGACGTTCAAGCAGACCCTGTGCTATCTGGATTCCTTGCACAAGCAGAACTCGCAACCCCGGCCCCCACAACACGGGCCATGTCGATTGTTTACGGCCCCCTTGGAACTGCCTTTGAACAAGTTCACGGGGGGAGCGCTACTGCTCAGGAGGCTCTAGAAGGTGCAAATGCCGAGATGAACAATCTGCTGTCTTCACAGTCATCATCGGCACCGTTTCCACTTTCGCCTGGCTATCGGACAATTGATGTCACAGTTCCAGTAGATTCTTCGGCAATATCTTACCAAATTTATGTGGACAATGTATCTCATTCAAATCTCTTGGTCGGTGAATTTGGAATGACGGGTACAGGTTACGATTCTTGTACAGCCGAAGGTGTCGAACTTCTCCGGATGAATGATGTGGCCGTTGTCCCTCAATCAGCCGGAAACTGGACATGTGGACTCACAGGGATGATTCCTGATCAAATTCATCACATCGAGATTTTCGTTGACTACGGAGGGAATGCAGCCCCCACACTCCACTTTTCGATGAACGCTTCGACATCGGTGAGCGATATTCTCCCCCCTGCCCCAGACACGAGTCCAATCTTGTTTGCGATTGGCTCAATTGTTGCATCTCTGGTTGCCCTGTTGGCCATTCTACGTTGGCGAGATGCAAAGGCGGGCAAGCATCGTGGTAAACTCGCTCACGCTTACATCGCTCCGGCATTGATCGCCCTAGCCGTTCTGACATTCTACCCTGTAATTTACGGGATTTGGTTGTCATTTACCAATGCAGATCAGAGTCACCTTGGGGACAATGCTTGGGTTGGGCTGGAGAATTTCATCACGGTTCTCACCTCCGCAGGATTCCTACGCGTGACATTGTTCACACTGATTTGGACAGTGGCCAATGTGGTTGCGCATGTTGGTCTTGGCCTGGGGTTGGCTCTGGTTCTTGACAACCCACACGTTCGAGGAAGAACTGCATACAGAACGGCCCTGTTACTTCCATGGGCGATTCCATCGTATATTTCCGTCCTCGTTTGGAAAGGGATGCTTCAACCCGAAGGCCTCATTGATTCTGTACTTGGAACAGATTTTGAGATGTTGGCAGATCCCACGGGGGCAAAAACACTCGTCATTCTTGTCAATATCTGGCTTGGTGTTCCATTCATGATGATGTCCTTGAGTGGCGCAATTCAAGCTCTACCCAGAGAAATGTATGAGGCCGCAGAGGTTGATGGGATTAGTGTATGGAATCAATTCAAGCACCTCACATTACCCAATTTGAAGAGCGCAATCGTTCCATTGAGCCTTCTCGGTTTCATTTGGACATTCAACATGTTCAATGTCATCTATTTGATGACAGATGGTGGGCCCAATTTACGATTCGGAGAACCAGGTGAAACCGATATTCTGATCACTTATGTCTACGATGTGGCTTTCCGTGATGGAGCCTATGGTGTGGCTGCGGCTTGGTCTGTGGTGATTTTCATCATGCTTGTCGCCTTTTCTTGGGTTTACATGAAGCGAACCAATGCGACGGAGGCGAGTGCATGAAGTCCCTGTCCCAACAGTGGTATGAACCACAGGAAATCGTCACACTGCGCTTATGGTTGCCTGTGGCAGTAGGTGTAAATCTCCTGTTATCTAGCATCGAATGGATTCGTGAAGATTCGCTGGCGTTACAACTCTCATTGCTCGGTGCATTTGCGCTTCTAGTTCTCTGGTTGGTGTTACCAGATGGTGAGCAAGCATGGAAGCGAGATGTGGCCATGGGCAAAGCCGGACTCGTTCTGATCATCGGCGTCGTGCATTACGCTGCTGGGATGCGGATGGCAATCGATCTCTGGTCTACACTCTGGTTGATTGGACCGGCCCTACTTGCACTCTGGTGGCTTTCGTCTCCTGTAATATCTGCATGGGCCAAGGGCTCATTATCGGTCCAAGGTGCCGAGGATGGTTTGTCAAGGAACAAACTCAAGGCGACACGTTTGGGTGCGATTGGGTCTCACATTTTGCTTCTTCACGCCGTCATGCTTGTCCTCATTCCTGTGCTTTGGATTCTCGATGTTGCAATGTCTCCCGGAAATATCCTTGGAGGCGATATCGGCATCTCAGATTGGACTGGCGAGCATTTCTCAAAGATGCTAGGGGAGGATTCAAGTTTCTGGATTTGGATGAGAAATTCGTTGATTGTGAGCCTTGGAACGACCCTGATGGGACTCGCTCTTGCCGTCCCTGCAGCCTATGCCTTCAGCCGCTTCCGCTTCTCTGGACGTGAAGGTTCGATGTTTGCCTTTTTGCTGGTACAAATGTTCCCTGGAATCATCATCCTCGTCCCCTATTTCATGGTCATGAAATCGTTGGGGTTGCTGAACACAAGTCTCGGTCTCATTCTCGCATATTCTGTCACTGCATTGCCACTTTGCGTTTGGATGCTGAAGGGTTTCTTCGACACAGTACCCAGAGAATTGGAAGAGGCAGCACTTCTGGATGGTTGCAACCAATTCGAAGTATTCTGGAAGGTGATTCTGCCACTGTCGCTTCCAGCGGTAGCGGTCACGGCTCTATTCAGTTTCTTGGCGGCATGGAATGAATATCTGTTGGCGTTGACTTTCAATACCTCAAACGACATGTACACACTGCCCGTAGGATTGGCCAGCCTCATTTCCTCAACAGGTCAGGCATGGGGTGACTTTGCCGCAGCCTCGCTTCTCGTTAGCATACCAGTCGTGATTTTATTCATCGTTTTCCAGAAATTCCTGATTCAGGGTCTCAGCGCAGGGAGCGTCAAAGGGTGATACAATGGTCGAAGTACGATATGAAAGTGTAACGAAGCAATATGAAAATGGATTTGAGGCCGTCAAGGACCTCAATCTCAAGATTAACGATGGCGAATTCCTCGTTCTTTTGGGGCCCAGTGGTTGTGGAAAATCTACGACTCTGCGAATGTTAGCAGGTCTTGAGGACATCAGTGCAGGCAACATCATGATTGATGGGGCCAAAGTGAACGATCTACCCCCTGGAGCGCGCGGATTGGGCATGGTATTCCAATCGTATGCCTTGTATCCACACATGTCGATTGCCGAGAACCTCTCATTCGGCCTACGAATGGCCAAGGGCGACCACCGTTTGTCCGACGAAGAAATTGTCAGGCGAGTGCAGGAGACGGCCAAATTGATGGAATTAGAAGATCAACTCGATAAGAAACCCAAGCAACTCTCCGGTGGCCAACGCCAACGTGTGGCTTTGGGCCGGGCCTTGATTCGTCAACCAAAGGTTCTGTTGATGGACGAGCCACTGTCCAATCTAGATGCGGAGTTGCGGCATCAAATGCGGGCGGAAATTCGGCGCTTGCATGAGACGCTTGGAACCACAACAGTCTATGTGACCCACGACCAGATTGAAGCGATGACATTGGCCGACCGTATCGCCATCCTTGACCAAGGAGAATTGCAACAACATGGTGCGCCGTTGGACGTTTACAATAATCCTGCAAATGAGTTTGTGAAGGGTTTCCTCTGTAAACATATAGACGAAATAGTTGAGACTGCGAACACCCTCTTCCCGAAGGAGTGAGACCTATGCGCTGCGCCATATCTCTTGTGATTCTGCTCCTATTTTCTACCGTAATCATCTATGATGCCGATGCCAGTGAAGGGCGTTCGACAAATCATTCAGTGGATATTCAGAGCATGGCTTTCACACCCAATACGATTACGATTCAGATCGGTGACAGCATCACTTGGACAAATCAAGATTCATTCTCACACACGGCTACTAGCACCAGTGGCCCCGCCTCTTTTGATTCTGGGACATTGTCGAATTCTGCAACGTTCACATTCACATTCACAACTGCGGGAACCTATCAGTACAAGTGTGATTTCCATTCATCTATGACTGCAACAATCACCGTTGAAGAACCACCTCAAGAAGCAGTGCGTACTCGTTCAACACAGACAACGTTCACTTGGGTTGGAGAAGCCACAGATGTTCAGGTATCAGGGGAATGGGACAATTGGGCAGAACGCACCGATTTTTCCGAAATCGATGGTGAATGGACAACTTCTCTGGAACTCGACGCCGGAATGTACTGCTACAAACTAATCATCGATGACAATTGGATATTTGATCCATCTGAACCTTATCGTGGCTATTGTGATGATTTTGAGAACAGCATTGTTCGTGTTCCAGACTCATCTAAACCAATGTTCACACACACCATTGAGAATGACATGCTGACCGTGTTATGGCATGCTGGCACCGGTGATGGTGCCCCTGAGTCCACGCCGTTGGCTTTGGCCACCGGTCTATGGGATGAAGAGACATGGACGTGGACTCTTGATCTGTCAACACTACCCGAAGGCAAGAACACTCTCCACATCACTGGAGATGATGTCGATGGCAACGCCGCTGACGACCTCCTTTTGCCATTCTGGAACGGCCCACAGGCTGATTTCATCTGGGAGGATTCCCTCATTTACATGGTGATGACCGATCGATTCGTCAATGGTGATGGTTCCAATGATCCTCTTTCGACCAACGCAGCACAAGGAGCCGACTGGCTAGGCGGAGACTTCGCAGGTGTAACCCAGATGATTCAATCAGGATATTTTTCAGACATCGGGGTCAATGTATTGTGGCTTTCACCATTCAATACTGCTGCTGAAGGGACAGAAATTGCCAGCGACAATCAGCACGAAGTATCGGCGTATCATGGATATTGGCCAGTTGCCGCTAGAGAAATTGATTCACGCTTGGGAACAGACGCGGAACTCCATGGATTAATTGAGTCTGCACACGATGCCGGCATCCGCATTCTAGGTGACTTTGTCATCAATCATGTTCACGAAGATCATCCCTACTTCACAGATCATCCAGAATGGTTCAATCAAGGTTGCCTTTGCGGTGAGGAAAATTGCGGTTGGACTGAGAACCGCTTGGATTGTATGTTCCGTCCGTATATGCCCGATGTGAACTGGCGTGTTCGTAACGCCAGTGAGCAGTTCATTGCCGATGTCATGTGGTGGATGGAAAATTTTGACCTTGATGGAGGTCGTATCGATGCCGTCAAGCATGTTGAGGATCTTGCGATCACCAATCTCGCCGTCCAAATCAACGAACGCTTCGAGACTGCTGGAACCGATTATTACCTGAAGGGCGAGACCGCGATGGGATGGGTCGGCCACACGCTTGAGGAAAATGCCAATGAATATGGTACCATCAACAACTACATCGGTTCCAATGGGCTTGATGGCCAAGCAGATTTTGTACTCTATCATGCCGTTGTAGACAATGTATTCACTTCAGGTGATATGGACTATCAGCACCTCGATTATTGGACCGCTCGAAGTCAAGATCAATACGTCGAAGGTGCAACCATGGTGCCTTTTGTTGGTAGCCATGATGTTCCTCGGTTTGCAAGTCGTGCAGACTCAGGTACTGCTGATGAATGGAATCAATGGGTCGAAGATGGGTTACCGGGCCAACCGGGGACCAATGATTCCTATCAAGCAGCACTGCAAGCTTACACTTGGTTGCTGACTACTCCTGGTGCCGCCGCCGTCTATCAAGGAGATGAATATGGTGAATTTGGAGGTGCAGACCCAGACAATCGCCATCTTCTCCGCGACACCTCTAATCTCAACGCGCGAGAAATATCCTTGATGGAAAATATCAGTGCAATCGGTCAATTGAGACTTGAATCTGATGCTCTTCGACGAGGAACATATGAATCTCTATTCAACGGAACGGATACGATTGCTTGGTCGATGACGACAGAATCCGACCAAGCTGTGATTGCGATGAATCGCGGTTCTACATCTGCGGAATTTGATTTGGAATTAGATTGGGTTGCCTACGATGCATTGAATGACGTCCCCATGGATCCTGAACACCGATTCACTCTGAACCCACACAGTGTCGCAATCTTCCTTGAATCCGATGCATTGCCCGTCAACCAGACCCATGAACCGGATGGACATTGTCTCACAGTCGACAATCTGACCGTCAATGCGACTCTTTTCGTCACTTTAGACCTCGTCAACATCTGCGATCAGGGAATCCATTACCCTGGTGTGAACGCGACTGCTGACAACCCCCTTGTCAGTGGTTTCCGTGGCATGGTTGAGTGGTACTACGTCATCTTCCCAGAAACCTCTTACCCGCATTCTTGGCAACTTATTTTGAATGAAACAATTCCGAACGGTACAGAAATCACCCTCACTTTTGAGGCTGAAATCCTGAACTGTGGGGTGGAAGGAAACTGGCATGATTGCCCGAATTCAACCCTGCAGCACACCTTCACAGTAATCTGGACGGAAAATGGGACGAACAATACCATTCCTGAGCCAACACCAATCCAAGGGTGTACCGACTCGGAGGCCAATAACTACGATTTGAATGCCGACCAAGATGATGGTTCTTGCACATTCGATGTGGTTCCAGAGCCAGAGCCAGAGCCAGAGCCAGAGCCAGAGCCTGAACCAGAGCCTGAGCCTGACCCTGACCCGGACCCCGATTCAGACAATGATGGAATGCCAGATTACGCAGATATTTGTCCAGAAACGGAAGAAGGTATGCCTACTGACGAGTATGGTTGTTCAAATGATCAAAATTTGATTCGGACTGAAGAATCTGAGAACATAGAAGATGATCAATCATCCAGTGGTTCCAGTGATTCACAGGGTACGGGGGGAATGACTGCGGGACAATTCATCAAGGTCGCCCTCGGTGTATTGACACTGATTGCAGGTGCATTCCTAGTGACTCTGATGGTTCGCGTTCGCAATCAGGACGATGAAGGGAAATTTGAGTAGAATCGGAGATATTCACTGATCATCCGCGCACCTGTGAATCTGGCACTTGTAGCGATGGATGCTCGCATCAGGTCATTCCAGTGCTCGGGACCATCATTCCATGCTGGTAGAACTTCGTGTTCCAGTGTGTCGTACACTGCCTTGGCATCGCGAACATCATCTCTGTCATCTTCACCTTCGCCGATACCCCAGCCATTGACTCCATGTTCACATGCTTCAGGCCACCATCCATCGAGAATACTGCAATTGGGCACTCCATTCATGGCCGCCTTCATTCCGCTGGTACCGCTTGCTTCCATAGGCCGAATTGGGTTGTTGAGCCAGATGTCGACCCCACTGGTCATTGCCAAACCCGTATCCATCGAGTAATCCTCTAGGAAAGCGACTGGGATTTCACCTACGAGTTGAGCAGCACCTTCGAAAATATCTCGGATGAGTTGTTTGCCTCCCTCGTCACGAGGATGAGCTTTGCCTGCGAATACAAACTGAATCTTTTCTGCGCCAATTTCCCTCAATCGTTCGAGATCACTGAAGACTAGATTGGCACGTTTGTATGTCGCGAACCGCCTCGCGAATCCGATTGTCAAGCGATCCTCATGAAATTCAACTCCTGTAGAGAATCTGACGAGGTCACGGAGAACTGCACGACCCTCTCGCCTCGCAGCCATCAGATCATCATCTGGAATTTTTCCCGCGTGAGCCAAAGTAGTCGGGTCCCCCCTCCATCCTTTGAGATGTTCATCAAACAGGCGTGCCATGGATGGACTGGTCCACGTTTCGTGATGCACCCCATTGGTGATGGGGTGGATGTGTGTTCCCTCAAACATCCCACTTGCAACAAACGCATTTAGGTTGGAAACAGCATTGACTTGGCCTGCTAGAGCGACAGCGAGATGACTCATCGAGCAACTTTGGTTGTCACCAACCAATTCCCTAGCATCATCGGGAATCAATTCTCCAAGGACATTTTCAACATCCTTCCAAGCAAATCTGTCATGCCCTGCTGGAACCGGCGTGTGCGTCGTGAATAGACAACGTTCCCGAAGTTCTGCACGAGACCATCCTTGGTGTAACATTTCGAGCATTGCAAATGTGCAGTGGCCTTCGTTGAGATGCAGACCTGTAATTTCGTGCCCTAAGGCCTGCAATAACCGAATACCTCCGACCCCAAGCAGATATTCTTGACGAATTCTCGTCGAATCATCACCTCCATAGAGTCGATTTCCGAGACTTGAATGCGTTGGGGAATTGTCAGGGTGGCGGGTGTCTAGGAAATAGGTAGGCAACCCCTTGAACTGGTACATCCAGACCTTTGAGTAGAGTATGGTTCCATCAAGTGGTAGGGAAATCTCCACACCCGTATCTGAGAGGTATTCTTGTGGATCAATCTCCCCGAATGTTTCGGTTTGATTTCCCTCCTCATCTAGGTGTTGACGGCCATAACCTTCTCGATATAGTAGCGTGCAACCGACGAGATCCAGTCCAGCATCAGCCGCTGATTTGATGTGGTCACCCGCGAGAACGCCGAGCCCACCAGAATAGGTGTGTAGCCCGCTTTCAAAGCCGACTTCCGCAGAGAGGTAGGCAACACTCATTCGGACCATCTCGGTCCGCTTCCACAGTCCTATGAATTTGACCCTACAGAGGTTAGAAATTACTCAGCGTTTGAAAACGTTCCAATTTCCTTCCGCCAATTCAGGCCAATCAAACCTCCAAGTCCAATTCCCAGTAGATTTTCCAGGTGTATTCATGCGTGCATCTGAATCCAATTGTAGAATGTCCTGGAGTGGAACAATCGCCAGAGGTGCTTGTGATTCCATCGCCAAACGAATGAGCGTTTCACAAGCATTTTCACCAGCCAATCCGGTTTCAATCACACGTAATTTCCGTTCACTTGATGCTTCATTCCACCACCCCATGGTCGTGTCATTGTCATGCGTTCCAGTGTAAACAATACAGTCCTTTGAAATATTTTCTGGCCGATGTGGGTTGTCTTCGTTTTCATCATCAAAACCGAAGTGAAGAACCGACATTCCGGGAAGGTTGTGTCTCTTTCTTAGTTCCGTCACACTCTCAGGGATGATTCCAAGATCTTCCGCCACAATCAGAGTATCCCCTGAAACATCGATGATGGCTTGGAGTACATCATCGCTCGGCCCTTCCATCCATTGACCATTTCTAGCGGTCTCTTCTCCCTCTGGAATCGCCCATGCGGCCTCAAATCCACGAAAGTGATCGATGCGCACCAAATCGAACAAACCACAAATTCGCGCCATTCGCATTCTCCACCATGTCCAATCATCTTCTCGGTGTGCATCCCAATTGTATAGCATCGTGCCCCAGCGTTGCCCATCCTCTGAAAAATAGTCAGGTGGGACACCTGCCACCACATCGTGGTGGAACAAGTGTGGGCGGACCCAAACATCGACCGAATCCTTGGCGACAAAGATGGGTAGGTCGCCGAATAGTTTGACACCTTTTTGTGCAGCATAGTGTCGTAGAATCATCCAATCTCTCTGAAACCGAACCTGATTCATGATTCGCCCTCGGATTCGCGGCATGTACATCTGCATGGCCTGCTCAATGGCTTCTGGATGCCGATATCGCAATGGTTCTGGCCATTCAAACCACGGTTTTTCTTCATGAATCTCTTTGAGGACATCATACAATCCCCAGTCCCATGCCCAATGTGCATTGACACTGAGCCAATCTCGAACCAATTCGTGATCGGGGTCTTCCTCAAACGATGGATCGCACAATTTGACCCACCCCGCAAATGCGCTTGTCGATGCATATGGGCTTTGATGCTCATCAGGTGGTGTAATTGGCAAAACTTGCCACACGGAAATCCCCGCTTCTGCAATCAAATCGATGAATGTGAAGGCATCGGGTCCCAATTTCCCGGAGGGCAAAGACGTGATGTGGCACAATACCCCCGCCTCGCGCATACCCGGCCTTCGGCCGGGAAGGTGGAAAACCTTTGATGTAAAGTGGACTCGCCGGAGCGATGCGTCGGACCTCAATCGTACTCGTCGCGTTATTTCTTGCACCGGCTTGGCTGGGTATGGTCACAGCCTCCACTCCGGACGAAATCACCCTTGATGGTGATATGAGCGATTGGCCAAGTGACTCTTTGCTAACCACAGATATCAATGCGGTTACATTCAGAATGACTTGGAATTCTACACATCTATTCCTCGGTTGGTCTGGCACCGATTGGGCCAGTGAAACCGAAGGAGCAGATTTGTTTGTTTATCTGAATACCAGCGAGGGCGGTAGCCCCTTGTCGAAGAACTGGAATTTGGCCCAAACACTTCCATTTGCGGCAGATCATGCATTTGTGGTTGAGGATAATTCCTATTCATCTCTGCAATCTCATGATGGGTCCGGTTGGGTTGAAAGTTCAGCCATAGCGTCATCATGGATTGGTTGGTCGGGCAATCAAAATACGGAGATTGCAATTCCATGGGATGGTATTGACTCTCCTGAGAATGTCGGTGTCGTCGCGTGGGCTCAATGGCAAGATGCGGGTAATGTGTGGACTGTATTCCCACAAGAGAACCCTGCTTCGGCCAATGGAGCTGAAACGTTCACACATTGGTATCAAATCGAAAATCGTTCCACCTCTCAATCCAGTTCCGATGTAGCCATTCAGACCTCAGATTCACCGATTGACAAGGTCGATGATGCGCTTAATCTAGCCATCGTTTTCCACCAGCATCAACCGTATTACAAGAACAAATTGACCGGTATGGTCGAGATGCCTTGGGTGCGCGTTCATGCGATGACAGAGTATGTTGACAGCCCAGGTATTCTATCTGGGACCGATACCAAAATCACATACAATTTGGTTCCATCTTTCATTGAGCAGTTGCTTGATTATTCGGAAAACGGTGTGCTTGATGTGCATACGGACATTGCCCGCCGGTCTTGGAATGTAGAAGGGTACCCAAATGCTACTGCACTTGAATTACATACGATGCAATTCCAGTCATTTTGGAACTCAGGATGGATTTACAATGTCACTTCAGATGACCCCCGAGTGGGCTGGACCTTCCCGTCCAGTCAACGATATTCGGATTTGCATGGTATGACGATGCACAATTTGAAGCCTGCAACCATCATGGATGATACCCTGCTAAGTCCCCAAGATTTTCTTGATTTGCAGGTGCTATGGTATCTCTATCAATTCAGTCCAGCCTATGTCCAAGGGGATTACAATTCAAGTCATCGTGATCAGGGGCTAATCGACCTATTCATGCAAAATGGGCAGTACACATTGGCCAATTTGACCTACGTTCTGGATGCCCAAGAAGCGCACATGTCCAACATATTACCGATGTACTCTGAATTAGCTGCAAGTGGACAAGTTGAGTTGACGACTACACCCTATTATCACCCAATCATGCCGTTATTGATGATGGACGGATGGACCTTTGAAGATGGCATTCGTGTCAACAAAGAATCGTGGCCAGAAGATGTCACGACGCATTTGCAGACTGGCATGGACTTGTTTGAACAAGAGTTGGGATTCCGTCCAGTGGGAATGTGGCCTAGCGAACAGTCCGTGTCCCCCGCAATGGTTCAACCGGTGGCAGATGTCGGAATCGAATGGATGGTTACAGACGAGTTGAATCTCGAAGAATCCACCGACATGAGTGGGCAAACCATCGATGTATCCGTTGCATCGAATCTCGCGACGCCTTGGATGGTTGATGATGTTGCAACCGTCTTCCGTGACCGAGTCATTAGCGATCGAATCGCCTTCCAATACGGTACAATGACTCCTGAAGCTGCCGTCTCAGACTTCCTCGCCTATTGTGATAATATCCGTCAACAGTTGCTTGACGAGGGCAAAGATCCGAGCGATCATCTCCTCACTGTAGCCCTTGATGGCGAAAACTGGATGTTCATGTCTGAATTCCAACACCAAGACAATGGGCGGCCATTTACAGAGGAATGGTTCAGCCGATTGAGTACGCATCCAACCGTGGTGACGACAACACCAGGTGAATTCATGGAGAAGAATCTCACGTTACCTGAAATCGATGTGATTGGCACAGGTTCTTGGATCGATGGAACCCTGTCTACATGGGCTGGTGAAGCAGAAGAGAGCCTTGCTTGGCAACGCACAGTCGAGGCACGCCAAGCACTGGTAGCCTTTGAGACGGAAAACCCGAATCATGCAGGACTTGCTGATGCATGGGAGAGCCTCTACATCGCAGAGGGCAGCGATTGGTATTGGTGGTATGGATTGGACCAAGACAGCGGTTATGATGAGATGTGGGACGTGTTGTTCAAGGTCCACCTCTCCAATATCTATCGTGCTGTCAACATTGATTTGCCACCCTACTTGCTCGACTTGTGGACCAATCCGGCCCTGCCCGAAATTCCCTACAGTGATATCATCGAACCGATGATTGACGGCATCGCTCTACCGGGGGAATGGGATGGTGCTGCAATGTACGATGCTGGAACCGATGACGAGTTGCTGGATATCGAATCATTCCACTTGGGTTATGATGCCTCCAATGTCTACGTGCGCGTGGATTTAGGCAGCATGCCCGATGATTGGGAATCGATGGATTTGTCCTCTGCACCTGACGTCTCCATCTATTTCATGCAACCTAATGCAATTAATTTCAATGAAGTCGAGACCAACTTCAGGACCTATTATGGAAACACAGTCCTTGGTTTCCCTGCCAAGAACATGATTTCTTTCAACTTCGGTGAATTGTGGGAAGATGGTCGAGCAAAGTACGATATTTTCGAAGCAAAGGGAAAGATTGGCGATTCTGAACGATGGAATTTGGCTGGGCAGTCGATTCTAGGTGGATGCGCAGCCGACGAAGTCTTTGAGTTCCAAATTCCATGGTCTGACCTCGGTCTTGCTCCTCGATATTCAACTCGAGTCAAAGTGGTGACCAGTTGGCAAAATTCCTTTGCATATGGTGACGGGGCCGACGTTGAAATTGCTCCACCTGCACCCGCTGAGATGATCATGCCTGACCTAGAAGAATGGGTAACACTCCTCGATATCGACGATGCGGTCGGTGATGAAACTGGAGATGGTGATTACACCTACCCACTTGCGGGCGATTTCGCACCGGGTGCAGGCCTATTCGACATCACGCACCTCAAGGTGAGCCAGAGTGAATGGAATGCTCGCTTCGAGGTATCGTTTGCCGAGATGACCGATTATTGGGGGTTGGCCAATGGATTCAGCCATCAGATTGTTCAAATTTATGTGGATCAAGGAGAATCCACCTATGGCGAAACCGAATTGCTAGATGGCGCCTATGCCGTAACACACGAAGATTGGGCTTGGGAAGTAGCCGTTTCTGTAACCGGTGAACCTGGGGCAGTGAAATCAGTTAGTGCCAGTACTGGTGAGACCAGTGCCAAAGGAATCGAAGTCTCTTCTGACAAGGAATCCAAAACCATCACCATCACTGTGTCGAAGAGTGTCATTGGTGCCAATATTCCAGATTACAGATTCATTGTTGTAGCTGGTTCACAGGACGGATTTGGTACTGGGAAATGGCGTGATGTGGATGCTGATGCAAAGACATGGAGGCTGGGCGGTGGAGCAGACCCCAGCACCGTCGATGGGCGAGATTACGACCCGAATATCATCGACATGGTGCTCGCCAACGAAACGGATCAAGCCGCAATGCTCAGTTCCTACGATGTCGACTCCCAGACCTATGCGGTTTTGACTGGTATCGAACTTCCTGAAGTCGCACAGCAAATCTTTGGCATTAGCGTCTCAAGCATCACAACATCTTCAGCGATTGTCGCTTGGTCAACCACAAAATCGGCCACCGGCGTTGTGAACTGCACTGACAGCGGTCTTGAGACCCCTATGATGCTCTATTCTCAGGCATTGCAAATATCCGGACTTCTTGCAGGAACGGCCTATACTTGTTCGATTACGGTCGAAGATGCCCTCCCTGCCTCAATTTCTTTCGACACATCCAATGAGACCGATATCACCTCACCAGAATTGTTGAATCTTGATGTTGAGGTACTTGATGGTGGCTTACTACGAGTGACTTGGTACACTAGTGAGGAAGCGACGGAATCAATCGAAGTCGGCGGTCAAACTTTCTCTGGAGACAGTATAGCCCTTCGCAAGAATCACGATATGACAATTGCTCCCTACCCTAACCTCCTTGCGCTTGAAACACATACACTAACCGTCACAATTGCCGACGCTTCAGGGAATACAAACACCTCCAGTGTAGAATTCGTGATTGCTGAGGAAGATGCCACCTCACCACTACCCGACCAAGGTTCAGATCCAAGTGAAACTGAGGATGATTCAGATGACAAGGCGAGTATTGGAGACCTGCTTGGTGATCCAGTGGTTCAGATTGCTCTATTGGGTGTTGTTCTGATGATTTTCGTTGCATTCATTCGCACTCGCAAGTATGAGTTGGATTATTCAACACCCCTTGAGGATGACTTGTTCGAAGATTAGACGAATGGAATCGCCGCCATTGCGTGGGTGTGTAGATTCACCACGGTCAGGATACAGGGCTTAGGCTGGAATCCCAGCATACGTTGGTAATCCGTTTGGTCTTGCCAAGTACTGCTGTGAACTAGATTCACTCCCTTGTAAGTCTCAGTGTGATGTCCGTGAACGTGCCCCGTCACGAAGATGTCAGGAATTTCTTGGATAACCAACCGATCCTCAGGTTCGGGCGATAGTGGTGTTTTCCCTCCCCACGAGGGAGCGAGGTGACGTCTGTCAATCATCGCACGCATGGCTGCTTCCGGTGTCTCGAATGTGACCGTTCGCAAACTGGAGACGAAATCCATGATGGACACACCGTGATAGGAAAGAACGCGGACACCATTGAGGCTGAAATCACATGGATTCCCGACAAACATTGTGTTATTGTAGTCCGTTTGTAATTCATGGTCGATTGCTGGCTGAGGTTCTGCTGGTCGAACAGCATCGTGGTTTCCTGGCAAGAGAAGCACTTCGACCCAATCTGGTAATTCTTGTAACATGGTTCCCAAGCGCGAATATTGGTTGAACAAATCAGGAATGTCGAGATGCTTATCCTGACCTGGATAGATACCGACCCCATCCACGCCATCTCCACTGATGACTAGATATCGGATTGTTTTGGCCAAAGGATCATCATGGAACCATTGAATCATCTTGTGCCATTGTGGTTCAAGGAAGGTCTTGCTACCCAAATGCAAATCGGAGATGAAAGCTGCACTGACGGCTTGGTCTTCTCCTGCCGTTCGCCGTTCATGTTTTGTCAAAGCGGGGAAATGGATGTCTTCAACCCACATCATCGTTCCATCTTGGTTGAAATGGCCACTGACTCCAATGACATCATCAGCCATCAAACCCGCATGCACAATTTGTTGGTTGGGGCTGTCTTCATCACGCTGACTGAGCAAACATCGAATTTCACCCGTATGGTCCTCAATTGAGAACATCAGGTGCCCGTTTTTGGTAGTTTTCGGGTCATTCACGAGACCGATAATTGTGAAGGCATTGTCACGATCACTGAGTTGCTTTCGCTGACGAACCGCCTCATTGACAGCGATGGGCCTATTGGGCAAATTCCGGTCAAGAATTAAGCGACGAATTTGCTTGAGTCGGTCATTGAAACAAGATTGAATATCTTCCTTCTTTCCCTCGGTCACACTTTTTCCTGTAATGTCAAAATGTATGGTAATCTCAGCATCCACATCTTTGGCGTGCATTGGGAAATCTGCCAATTTGTAGTGATCAAGGTCGTGGATTCTCGGGGCCGCCATCGGTTCGGGCTCGGCGATTGGCGCGATTGTCCTCGCAACCACAGGTGTTTGTATTTGGGTGAGCAATGAATCTAACATTGCTTCATCCAGCATGCCCTTGCTTCCGGTTGTTTCCGCAGCCTGCAGCAAAGGCTCGATCGAAGGCAAGGCCAACAATTTCTCACGCACAGAACGTGCAGGAATCAGTCCTGCCGCCATCACCTTTCGGTGGATTTCGGCCCATTCAGTGTCGCTCACAAGCCCCCACCCTGACGCGACCGTTCAAAGGCATTACTGCGCTCTCATAGGGGCGCATTTAGTGGCGGGAATACCGTCGGCATGCCTAAGAACAGCCGCTGAAGCCGTCCGTTTGTGAGTGAGGAAGCCTCCATGCTCGCGGCTCGGCTCGTCCGCCGCCTGAAGAAGGAAGGGTGGAGCCTTTCAGTTGCAGAATCCTGCACCGGTGGTTTACTCGCCAGTTGCTTCACTGATATCTCCGGTGCATCCTCCTGGTTTACACAGGGCTGGGTGACTTATTCCAATGAATCAAAAATTACTCAATTGGGCGTCAATCCCGCCAAATTGGAAAAACGTGGTGCGGTCAGTCATGAAGTTGCACTTGGAATGGCGCAAGGTGCACAACTGTCATCGGGCTGCGGTCTGACCATTTCGATAACAGGTGTTGCTGGGCCAACCGGTGGAGATGTTGGGAAACCAGTTGGCACGGTTTATGTTGGAGTTTGTGTGGGCGAATCATATCTTGTTCGACGCGGAGAATTTGGTGGAGGGGATCGAGCCTCCAACAAACATTCATTCGTCATTTTCGCTATGCAGAAAGCCATTCAAGCATGGGATGCTCACTTCGGAAGAATCGAGGCAGTTCGAGTTGCTGCAGAGGCGGAAGCTGCGGCTGATGAAACCATTGACCTTGATTTGACACAAGCACTATCTTCAATCAACCCTGATTTGGATACTTGGAAAGACAATACCGTTTGGACCACTGAAAAGGTTGCAACAACCCTTGATGAACAAGGTAAAACTGCACTTGGCGATGATGCTGAGTGGGTTGAAGAGCAGTAGTGGGACCGACCAGATTTGAACTGGTGATATTCGCCTTGTAAGGGCGACGTCATAACCGCTAGACCACGGACCCGTAATTTAACGCGAGAGGTTTGGGGATATGAGGTGAACCCCACCGCAGCCTTTTGAGTGAGGAGAAAAATGGGAGTGCAATGGTCGAACATCAGGCGCGTACCCGGCGACTTATTGCGCGCCTTGAAAATGCGGGAGTGCCCATGGATTCAGGCATTTCTGCGGCCATGCGGTCGGTCGATATTGGAGTGTATACTGATTATGAATTGGATCCCTTTTGGCACGATCGTCCTTTGGTTTTCTTGGAGACCCGTAAAGGCGGTGTTAAGACCATTTCAGCACCACACATGATTGCAACCATGCTGCACCATCTTGAATTGGCACCCGGGCAAGAAGTTCTAATCTTGGGAGCAAAAGGCGGCTATATCGCGGCCCTCATTGCACATATTGTTGGTCCCGAAGGCGGCGTCGTGGTCGTCGACCCCTCAAGGGAAGTGGTCGATCATGTCCGTGAGAGAATATCTTCTGTTGCAGATACGCACACAGTTCGAGTGAGAAAAATGCGTCAACTCACACATTGCCCACCCCAACTTCCGGAGCCTCTTGACCGCGTGTTGGTCACAGGATCATTGGAAAGCCTTCCAAATTGGCTTGAATCACGGATGGGTGATGGTGGTTTCACAATCGCTCCAATCGGTGGTCGTTTCTCTCAACATTTGGTCAAGCGTGAGCGCGTCGGTGAAGGCTGGTTGGACACTGATCTTGGTGGCGTGTTGTTTGGCCCCGTCGATATTGCTGATACTGAACCCGAACCACTCTCAGCCAACACTCTCGCTGAACTGCTTCGAGAGGGTGCAATATTGGGAGATGAAATCGGTATGTTCAATGAAGAAATATTGCGACGATTGAATGAATTATCTTCCAATTTGGAAGCGCTACCGGAGAATTTGGAACCACTACCTGACACCACAAATCTGGAAGATGAGCCCCCTTGGACGTTGGATTCGGATATTTGGGTCGATGATATTCACCCTGTAGCCGATTTACTCAGCGCAGAAATGGACTGGCTTGGTGATATTTGGCAATTGCTCATCACACTTGTCGATGTGCGTTTGATGCAACCTGGGCGGCCTGAGACTGACGATGACGAAGAGTCGATTGGCGGCTTCGGTCGTCACGGAGACCTCATCCCGTGAACGCTATACATGGGATGTCACACCCTCAGTTTGGGCCCCATGCTGCAACATGAACTTCAACGGCTAAAGCACAAGGATGTGCGACAGCGTAGAATGGCAGTACGCCGTCTTTTTGAGATTGATAATCCAGTAGCCTTGGCGGCTTTTATCGAGTTATTGGATGACCAAGATGAGTGGTTTGCCGACAAGGCAATCGTGGCGATTCGTCGGTGGGTTGACGGCAGCCATCGCAAGGTCATCGTTTCTCTTTCCGTACGGAATGAGAATAGACTGCGCCTCCTCGCTGCGGAACTTTCACCACGCATTGGTTCAGAGGCTCTTCCAATTCTATCCACACTTTGCACGGATGCTGACGATTCGGTTCGGCGGGAAGCGTGGAGAGCCCGCCTCAAAGTCGATTCAGGGACAATCCCGGTCGCAATCGAAAGTGAAGATCACATCATTCGAAAGATGGCCATATCCCATTCAGGGGACACCGATATTCTTGAGGCAATGCTATCCGATTCACACATTCGTGTTCGTGAAGCCGCACTTGATCAGATGATTGTAATTGGACATTCGCCACCCGCTGTTGATCAATTATTGACCGGACCACTCCGTCTCAAAGCGGCAACATTGCGCTTACCGTTCCTCGTCGAGTCAGAGGCTGCTTCAACGATTTCCAATCTTTGTGCTGACCCCGAACCTGCACTACGAAAGGTGATTGCAAAACATCTCGATGCTGCCGAGTGGTACGATTGGACCGGCGTCTTTGAGGCTGCTAGAGATAGCAAGGATCCCTTGTTGCTACCACGTTTGTTGCGTTCTCGCAAAGAGGCAAGAGCTGATGAGATGCGATTGAATTTGCTTCAACAGGGTAGTGATATTTCTCGTGCTAGGATATTGGAGCACCTTCATGGCCGCAACATCCCTTCATCGATTTTCGATTTGTTACCTTCTTTGGTTGCTGATCCAAATCCTCTAATCTCACAGGCTGCCAGCAGCCTCATGGCTGATTCGAGTGTTTTGGAGACAGACATATGAGACTTCTATTGGGCAGCGGTGGTCTTCGCAGTGATGCACGACGTGCAGTCTATTTTGAAGAAATGCGACGACATTTCGATGGATGTGACGAAGTTATTTTCATCCCGTATGCGAGTTCTAACCACTCTGAATATTCATCAAAAATAAGCCTATTTTCAGCGCCGAGCGGTGTTCAAATGCGCGGAATAGAATCCTTTGACGACCCCCATGCTGCCATCGCTCAGGCTCAAGGGTTGTATGTTGGCGGAGGCAATACCTTCCTCCTGACCAAAGGTTTGCATGAAAATGGGCTCATCGACATTGTGCGACAGCGTGTATCAGAAGGAATGCCATACATGGGCGTTAGCGCAGGTGCCAATGTTGCTTGTCCGACAATGCAGACCACCAATGACATGCCAATCGTGCCCCCTCCCTCGTTCGAAACTTTTGGTTTGGTGCCTTTCCAAATCAATGCCCACTATCACGATGGCACCATCTGGATGAAAGAAGGAGATGAATTCAGGCAACATTTCGGTGAAACACGTGCACAACGAATTCAGGAATTCCATCAACACAACGATCGCCCCGTCCTTGGATTGTGGGAGGGTGCCTTCCTGAATTGGAAAGATAATTCGGGCATCCTCATCGGTGGTGATGCAACCGTATTCCATCCACAATCAGAACCGGTCACCTATCCAGAAGGAACCGAATTCGGCCCCGATTTAATCACACGTCCTTGCTAATAGCTCGGGCGATGACCAACTTCTGTACTTCTTGGGTTCCTTCGTAAATTTGTGTAATCTTAGCATCCCTAAAGAATCGCTCGACCGGGAAGTCAGTGGTGTAGCCATAGCCTCCAAGAACTTGCACAGCACGTTCAGCGACCCACATTGCCGTATCTCCGGCAAACAATTTCGCCATACTCGCTTCTTTGGAATGGCGATGGCCACCATGATGGTAGTGTTGCTCCTTGGTCCATGCTGCTTTGTAAACCATCAATCGAGCCGCTTCGACTTGTGTTGCCATATCGGCAAGATAAGCAGTAATCATTTGGTGACGTGCGATGGGTACGCCAAATGCTTCTCTCTCGTGTGCATATTTCAGCGCGGATTCGTATGCACCCTGTGCAATTCCAAGACCTTGAGCGGCAATTCCAATGCGTGAGTTATCCAGTGCATTCATTGCAATTGGGAACCCCTTACCTGGTGCTTTGAGCACATTTTCTACAGGGACCTTGCAGTTTTCTAGAACGAGAGTGCAAGTATCGCTACTACGAATTCCCAATTTGTCCTCCTTTTTACCGACTGTAAACCCCTCAAAATTCTGCTCTACGATGAATGCAGTCGTTCCACCATGCTTTTTGACACCATAATCGGGGTGATCGACATCTTTGGCGAAAAGAACGTAAATATCCGCACTTACACCATTGGTAACCCACATCTTTTCTCCAGTGAGAAGATAATGTGTACCGTCCCCGGAAAGTTTGGCTTTGCAAGACATGGCGGCCGCATCCGTACCTGCCCCGGCTTCAGAGAGAGAATATGCGCCAACTTTGTCAGTTGCTAACATTGGCAGGTACTTTGCTTTCTGTTCATCAGTGCCATGGATGACGATTGTCTTTGCACAAAGTCCAACATGAACACAGAAGAATACAGCAAATGAGGGGTCGACTCTAGCCAACTCTTCAACGATGATTGCTTCACTTATATCATCGAGAGGGACGCCGCCAAAATCCTCCGGTATAGTGCATGATTGCAATCCATATTCGATGAACTGCGCCCATTCTTCTGTGGGTGGCTGTTGCGCTTTGTCTCTAGCCAAACACGTGGGTGCTAGGACTTCTTCAGCGAAGTCTCTGACCATTTCTCGTATCATGCTCTGTTCTTCCGTCTCTTGGAATTGCATGGTGTTCCCTCGCTTATGCCACCGGCCTCTTGTTGATAATCAATGCGTGAAAGCAACCCCGTCCTATGGACGGGAGTCTAAAATCCAAAAGCGATTTATTGAAATATGTCGTTGTGCCGCCGCGGCAACGAGGGCGACATAATGGCGGACGATTATCTTGAATTCAGCATCCTATCTGACCGTAAATATACACGCAATCATTTGTGGATGCAAATTGTGGACAAAGAAGAGGGAACGTGGAAAATTGGTGCATCGGATTTATTGATCCAAGAAATGGGTGATATTTTGCGTGTAATCATGGCTGTATTGCCTAGCGATGCTCTTGCTGACAATGCTGCAGCGGACAACGAATACGATTTTGCCGATGTTGCCGAAGAATTCAGTGAAAATGACGTACTATTTTCACTACGTTCAGCAGATAGCCGTGAAACATTCCACTCACCTTGTGCAGGAAAGGTACTCGAAGTCAACAATGAATTGGAAGGTACACCCGAGTTGGTCACCGATGACACCTATTCAGAGGGCTGGATTCTTTTGATTGCTCCTCATGATTTCGACGAAGATCAACTTCTCACTGCCGATGAGTACATCGAATCACTTAGTGAGTAAAATCAGGGCCACCCTGTGTCGGGCCATGATTCAGGGTCCGTGGTTTTCCAGTCCAAGATGCCAAGTAGGGCCAGAATTTCTTCCGTAGTGGCTAGATCCTGCTCAATTTGAATACGAAATAACCATTCCTTGAGTCGCCCCAATCTGCGACCTGAGGGTAATTCAGAAGTTGCAGCTAGAAGGTGTCCATCTACCAGAGGCTGATTTCCTGCTTTGAGAGGATTTAGTGCCTCCAGCGCTTCACGAACAGTCGATGTCGCAATCGGACGCAATACACCTTCAACCGCTAGATGTGCATCCACCATGTCACCAACATGGGCTCTGTAACGACGAAATTCTCCAATATTGGTGGGCAAGTGACCGAGTAGACGATGTAAATTCAGCACGCGATTCCGGTCATGGTTTGACAATGTGAGTGCGCGCAAATCGTGTTCCAGTCGCCGCCATCTCTCATTCGGAATTTCGGAAGAAAGCAGGACCAGTCTACAGGCAAAAACATCAGTGTCTGCAAAATCAAGAAGATGTTGCAAATCAATATCGGCATCCCAACCCGGCAGAATTCTACTGAGCATCCCATCTTTTCTCATTCGCTCCAGTACTGTTGCTGCGTTTTCTCCCGTTAGGATTTTCCGGAATTCAGACCAAACACGTTCTTCAGAGACATTCTCTAACATATGTCCACAAGTTATCAACGCCTTGGACAATGCCTCATCTGGTTGCCAAATTCCATTTTGACCTCTGTCCATGAATCGATAAGCTCGAAGCAATCGAAGTCCGTCTTCTCCGAGGCGCTCCTCAGCAGTCCCTACAGCATTGAGGCACATATTTTGCAAATCATCAACACCTCGGTAGGGGTCGTACAGAAGTTCTCTAGCGAGATCAATGGCCATTGCGTTGATTGTAAAATCTCGACGTGAAAGGTCCTCTTCTAGGGAATTGCCAAACTGGACTTCGTCCGGACGACGTCCATCCCCATAAGTTCCCTCCATTCGCAATGTTGTCACTTCAAATTGCATATCCGAATCAGCGACGCGCACAGTCACAGTTCCGTATTGTGCCCCCGTAGGGATCGCTCGGGGAAAAATCTCAAGAATTTCATCAGGATTCAATGAGGTTGCCAAATCCAAATCTTTCCAAGGGTTTCCAAGCATAGCTTCGCGAACAGAGCCACCGACCAACCAGATTCCACCTTCTACGGTTGCAATGCGGTTGCAAACCTCACGCAAGGCTTCAGGGAGGTCATTTTTCCATGATTGAAGCGCTTCTGGGAGTGATTCTCCCACGAGGTCACCTGCGACCCCCTCCAACCAAGCGCTTTCCGCCATCAACCCCTTCCTCGGCCCCTTGGTCATGATGCTATCGACGTGCGAAGTGATTTCAACGTTGATTCCATGGGAGGTGCATGGACGTCGAGTTGGTTCCGATTGTGTGGTTGAAACCACATGAAGAGGTCAAGCCACGAAATGTCGATACTTTGCATGAAATGACGCTACGTTGGAGTGCTTACACCAAACCGCTCTTGGTCGATCGAAATACCGGCACGATTCTTGATGGCCATCATCGATATCACGTGGGAATTCGGATTGGTCTTTCGCGTCTACCAGTCATCAAAGTGGATTATTTGTCGGATGACGGAATTGAACTCGATATCTGGCCGGCTTCTGACCTTGAATCGCTGACCAAACAGCAAGTCATTGAAATGGCCCTTTCAGGCGAAGTTTTCCCACCCAAAACAAGTCGACACAGATTCAGTGATCACATGCCACCGATTGCAGTCCCGCTCGATTTGCTAAGAATCGATGAGTAAATCCATCTGGATTGCAGATCAAAGAGAAGTTCCACAATGTGGGCAGGCTTGCCAACTCAATTGGATTTGATTACCACAATTTCCACATGTCGTAATGGGGCCCGTTTCTTGTGAGGTGGGCTGTGAATCTGGTTGTCCCTTCTGAGCGGATTGTTGTTCTAGGAAAGTCTGCATGACTTCAGGTGTGAGCGCACCGTTATCCGCGGCCATTTTCATCATTTCACGCTGTATGTCATCCGTACTTTGCTGGCGGGTGAGTTCCGCATCGGATTGTTGCGCCATTCGCGCTCGCTTTGCGGCCTGCACTTGCTCAAATGCATTCATTGCGATGTCCATCTTACGCTGCTTCCCATCCAATTCAATGTCTTGTCTTTCAGATTGGTCGTGGCGTTCTGCCGCCCATTCAGCTTCCTGCTTCCGCAATTCTAGAAGTTCACTTTCAAGCGCCGCTTCAACTTGACCTCGGGCCTGGGCCTTGGCAATGTTGGCCTCGGCTTCAATACGTGCGAGTGTCAAACTCTGTTGGCGATCGATGGCAGCCAATGCAGTTTCATTGACCACATCCGCTCGGGCAGCCATGACATTGGTTTGCTGTGTGTAGGATTGCAATTTCTCAAGGTCCGTTTCATTGACAACCGCAAAGGCACGTAGCATGGTAATCCCATATTGGTCGAATGAGCCACGCATCTCTGCGCGAACAGCCATCTCTAGCATATCTGCAAAGTCCGGCGTGCGTACGGCATTGATATCTGCTTGTTTGGACAGGAGAGGGACAACAACCCGACTCATGATTTCTTGTTCATACATTTTGACAAAGAAGCCACGATTGAGTTCCCGACCACTATTGGTGAAAATATTCACAAGTTTCGGAGTATCATCACGTTGAATTTGAAGTCGCATGTTGAGCATCCCGTTGACACGCCCTCCATCCGCTGTTGCTCCTTCCATTTTGAAGAGGAGATCAAATGGTCCGGTCATGGCGAAAATCATCTTGTGATCCCTAGAACCGACACCAATTTTGCTACCCAACCAGCGTGTGAATCCACCGACGTAATTTTTCAGGACAGTTTCAGAGAGGACATCCTGGATTTTCCCGTCTGCCATAATGACACAGGTTTCATTGGGCTTGAGTACGATATTCTTCGTTGACCATGAATGAATGGATCCTGTGTCAATCATTCTTGCAATTACTTCTGGAGTATCTCGCCATCGATGTGTTGCCATTGTTTCACTTCCTATTGGATTCCCTTTAGAACGGCTCTCCGTTCACTAAAATGTCCACGGACACTGCTCACCAATTGTCGTGTTTCTCGAGCGGCCTTAATCGCATCCCCCTCTTCGGCCGCGGCCTTTTCAAGATCGTTGCTGCGATTGACAGCTTTGACCAAGAGGGTCAAGGTTTCATGATCGTGTTTGATTAATTTTGCAAGCACTTTCTTGGAGGTGGTGATTTGCTTACTGAAGAACGGGTGCTCCCCACCAGTTTCCCCAAGATTCACATCATTTCGAAGAGCATCAATTTCTTCGATTGTGGATTGACATGTTTTGGCGAGCTTGACGTTCCCATCACGATAGGCATCATCATGAACATTTTCGACATGAGTGCGAACACGATCTGCACAGCGGAGTATTTCCTCTTTGACCGCAACATCCGTTTCTCGTCGCTTGTCACGCTGGTAAGCACTGTATCCGCCCACAATCAGGCCGAGAGCCCGAACATAGGTCAGGGTGTCTGCGGGATTGCCGATTGTCATTGTACCACCCATAGGGTGGTTCCCCTGTTCATTCTTGATTCCTTCGCCAATCTGCTCCGGTATTCCCTGAGGATTTCATTCAGTGCGAATAAGAATTTCAGAACCTGCGATGGTCACGATTCCGGAACCGATGAGGGCCGATAGGAACACCTCAAGGTTGGCCAAACCAAATTCATTGGTTGGAGATGTGAGGTAGCCAATACCTGTACTCAAATCGGCAGTTGCCATGCCGTAAACCACGACCGATAGTAACCCACTCATCGCACCTACAAGTGCTGCCCTAGAATCGATTCTTTCCCACAAGGTGAGGAACACAGGTAGAACCGTTGCTGTGGCCAATAGGTCGGCGACGAGGAAGATTTTGAACACACTGAGGGCATCTATGGTCGAGGCGAGATAGATTGCCAGTGGAATCATCGCTAGAGTCACAATTCTCGCCTGTTTGAGGTCCATTTTCCCGTCTGCCAAATCACGGGAAATCGAGGCGACAACTGCGTTCTGCAGTGTATCTACGCTGGAACACACCAGGGCAATTCCTAGAACGACAAAGGCTGCGATCAGTAGGACGTGCGCATCATCGATGAGGTTGAAGAAAGCGGATGAGGGGTCATCAACGGCCCCCTGACCAGCCACGACTGTACCCAGTACACCCATGATGAAGACCAGTGGAAGAACGAGTCCTGCTGCGAGCAGTGCCCCCTTCTTGAGAGCCTCATCATCTTCTGAAGCCCAGGCGCGCTGCCAGTTCCCTTGAGAGAACATCTCTGCAGCGGTGATGGCGATGACCAGTGCCAGTCCTGAGGCGAACGAATCCATGTAGGACATGCTTCCAATGCTCCAGTCATCTTCGGGATTGTACGCTTTCGCATCGGATATGAGTGAACCGATATCACCTCCGAACAGAATGAGCAGCAGGACAACAATCAGCCAGAGGACGACCCAGGCCTGCCAACGGTCCGTTCTCAGTGAAGCGGGAAGTCCACCATAGGCTGTGTATGCCGCGGTTACGACCCCAACTGCCATCATTGGAATGAGTGGATCCATGTCACCCAGAATCTCCATCGCCTTGCCGATGGCAGTGAATTCAGCAAACAAGAAGGTGAACATAGGCGACCGAGATGAATCCGACATAGATTTGCATAGGTCGGCCAATTCTCATTCTAACATAATCAGCCAGTGTGACTCCATCGGGCAATTGCCCGCGAATCATCGGGCCGACATAGGCCAACAATAGAAATGGTGTGGCCGAAGACAACGCATAGCCGACAACATCCCAAAACCCACCGTAATATCCGACTTCTGAAGGACCGAAGAGAATCCAGATTCCCATGCCTGATGCGAACAAACTGAGCCCAATTTTCAGGGAATTTTGTGTCCCTCGTGCTGATAGGTACGAATCTTGGTCCAGTTCCTTTTCGGTTGCGGCTTTGTATCCAACATATCCGAAGAAACCGAGAGTTGCAATCATCAACAGATATGCAATATTCGTATCCATGTCATCACTCGTCAGGTTCCAAGAATGTGTATCCCCAGTCTTGAGGTGTATCCAGTGTGTGTTTGACACTACGTGGACTCATCCATCGCAATAGATTCAGCGGGCCGCCCGCCTTGTCATTGGTACCTGATGCCCGCGCACCGCCGAAGGGTTGCTGGGCGACCACAGCTCCTGTGGGTTTGTCATTGATGTAGAAGTTCCCGGCGGTAAATCGCAGTGTGTTGAATGCGGTTTGCACGTCTGCATCATTGGTTGCAAAAATCGATCCGGTCAAGGCGTATGGGCTCGCTTCATCACACATCTTGAGTGCACCTTCAAAGTCATCATCATCGTACAAATATACGGTTAGAACAGGGCCAAAAATTTCCTCAATCATCGATTCATAATTTGGGTCAGTGGTGACGATAATCGTTGGTTCGATAAACCATCCAACACTGTCATCGCAACCGCCACCGATGACAACCTCACACGAATCACTTGCTTTGGCACGTTCAATATACCCTGAAATTTTGTCAAAGGCCCGTTGATCGATGACCGCCGTCATGAAATTGGTAAAGTCTCGCGCATCACCCATGGTGATTTTTCGAACTTCAGCCACCAATTGCCATCCCATTCGACCCCAGACCGATCTTGGTACATACGCACGCGAAGCAGCCGAACACTTCTGGCCTTGATACTCGAAAGAACCTCGCAGTAATGCTACGAGCAACCCTTGTTCATCACAAACTGGGTGTGCGACGACGAAGTCCTTACCACCGGTTTCACCTACAATACGTGGGTAGGACTTGAGATTTGGTAGCGCTTCACCAATCCTCTGCCACAGACCTTGGAATACCGCGGTTGAACCCGTAAAGTGAACACCTGCAAAATCAGGATTTGATAGGCAAACATCTGAGATGTCTGGGCCACTACTGGGTACGAAGTTGATGACGCCTGCAGGCAATCCCGCTTCGATCATGAGTTCCATCAATACGTAATTTGAGTGATACGAATTACGGCTGGGCTTCCACACTGCTGTGTTGCCTAGAATTGCCGGAGCACTCGGTAGGTTTGCAGCGATACTACTGAAGTTGAACGGAGTAATGGCCAATACGAAACCTTCGAGCGGCCGAATCTCCGTACTATTTTTCACGCCGTCTGGAGATACCAATGGCTGGTACATGTCGTGGAATTGGCGTGCATAAAAGCAGTTGAAATTCCAAAAGTCAATCAGTTCACACGCAGCATCAATTTCTGCTTGGAACGCAGTTTTGCTCTGATTGAGCATGGTCGATGCGTTGACCTTCATACGCCAATCTCCCGCTAAGAGTTCAGCACAGCGCTCAAAGATGGCACAACGTGCCTCAAGGCCCAGGTCAATCCAGGCCTCCTGTGCATCGATTGCGGCTTGGCAAGCAGCCGCAATTTCCGCCTTGCCTGCTTGATGCACGTTAGCGATGATGTGTCCATGCTTGTGGGGGATGACCTGAGTTGCCGTATTGCCTGTAAACACCTTCTCTCCATTGATAATGCAAGGGATTTCGACGACTTCTGCCATCTGTCGATCCAACTCAGTTTGCAGTGCGGCTCGTTCAGGGCTTCCCGGTGCGTATCCGAGGATGGGTTCGTTCACAGGCTGGCTCGACATACATCTGACCCTTCCCATACAGTGTTTGATGGTTGCGAATCACGCCTGAGCCGGTGGCCGTGCGATTCAAGGGCCGGCGTGGTGGCCATTGTCTCATGTCGGGAGGTGAACCGGTTCGCACGGCGTTGTATGATGCGCATGTCGAACGTGGAGGAAACCTCGTTGATTTCCATGGGTTTGAATTGCCAATTTGGTATACTTCAATGATGGAAGAACACCTCAATACACGTGAGAACGCCGGTCTGTTCGACGTATCCCACATGGGATTCTTCCGATTTTCTGGCGAAAACGTTCGTGAATGGTTAGATGGTGTTGGAACTCAAAAAGCCAGCCTGATAAATCCTGGACGATGTGCTTACACACATTTCCTCGACGAAGATGGAATCATCATCGATGACATGATTTTCTGTGTCGTCAGCGAAACCGAAATCTTAGGTGTTCCCAATGCGAGTATGATCGAGCACATGTGGAATCATTTTCATTCGCATATGGGTGAAGGCATTCGTATGGAAAACATGTCTGAACAAACCAGTATTCTAGCATTGCAAGGCCCAAACTCCCCTGATATTTTGGAGGTTGTTCTCGGCCAGGGAAATGTTGCTCGTCACTTCCATGGTCAATCGATTTCAGAGAATTCGTTGGGCATTACAGGATGGATTCAAGGTACAGGATACACCGGTGAACGTGGATTCGAAATATTCGTTCCAAATGAACAGGTTAAGACACTCTGGGATGCCCTACTCGATGAAGGTGGTCACGGTATTTGTCCGGTTGGACTTGGAGCGAGAGACACGCTTCGAATGGAGAAAGGCTTCTTGCTTTCTGGCCAGGATTTCTGTCATCCCGATTTGGGTGGTTCAGTTGATTTGTCTCGCGATTCAGCTGAGACATTTGTGCCGTTTGGGCTAAACATGGATCACGACTTCCTTGGCAAGGCCCGTGTAGAGTCAACCAAAGCTCAGCATCTTGATGGAGGCGGCATCAAATGGCTTGGCCTCAAGGCCACGGGTAAAGGTCCATTTCCACGGATGGGCCATGCTGTTCTGAAAGATGGTGTTCAGATTGGAACCATCACTTCAGGCGGCCCATCTCCAAGTCTTGGAAAAGTCGGCATTGGTTTGGCCTATCTCGAGGGTGTAGAGGTCGGCGAGGAAGTTGAAATTGCAGTCAATCCTCGCCGTAATCTCTCAGCGGTCGTTGTTCGACCGCCATTCATCTAGACTGAACGTTGAAATGGGAACGCCCAAAGGGCGTTCGCATGCAAGCGCGCGGCCGGCTCGTTATCTCGCTCCTTTTGTTACTCATTCTCGCCCCTTGGGTTGGGACCATTGATGCAATCGAAGAAGCACCCGAATCCGACCTTTCCGAAGCATTCCCAATCTTGAACGAAGCACAAGTCGATTCCATTCTCAGCGCCGGTTCCAGAGGTGTGACGACATGGATTAAACAAGGCACTGCGGACACATCTGCTTCCAATGGGCCTGGGAATTTCAACAGCGTTTGGATTAGTGACGTAGTCAATACGACCTACAATGCCGTCATCATTTCAGGTTCATATCGAGGTGATGTTTTCTTCGACAATGGCCCCACACCTACCGTTCGCGATGAACGCACAGCCTTTGTGGCTCATCTAGATCAATGGGGTGGCTGGACATGGTTCAAGCATACTGACAAGCCAAATGATTCGGTCGGCACAGCTCACGCTGAAGAAGCGACAGTAGGACCAGCAGGCGTTTGGGTCTGTGGTTGGTTTACAGACACCATTACATTCGGCCAACATTCAGTCACAACAGGCGGCCTCTTTACGGATGGTTTCGTGGCTCTATACAACGTTTCTCAGGGTGTATGGGATTTCGTGACCACATGGGGTGGACCGAGCAATGACTACGCCAATGGTTGTGCTGCAACCGGTGAAGGTTCCGTCTATGTTGTCGGCTCTTTCCGTGATACCGCTCAAATTGGAGGCAGTCAGTACCAATCCGAAGGAGCCTCAGACATGTATGTTCTGAAGGTTGATGCCATGGGAGGTTTCGCATGGGTTCAAGCGTGGGGTGGTTCCTACAATGACAATCTCACTGCAGTCACCATCGATTCAATTGAGAATGCCTACATCGTTGGATATTATCGTGACAATGTTGTCGATTGGCCTAGTAACCATATCGTCACCGCAGGTCGGCCGTACAACGGTTTCGTATCGAAGGTCAGTCCTGCCGGCACATTCCAGTGGTCTAGGGATGTTGCAGGAGGTGTCAACGGTCAATCGGTATACGCATCCGCAGTAGCATTTGGTAACGGTGACATATACATTGGCGGTTGGTTTGATGGAAGTGTAGATTTCCGTAACGGAAATTCAGTCAGTCTGCAACTGATTGGCAATGCCAGTTCAACAAACGGTTTTGTTGCCTCCATTGGCACCAATGGAGCTTGGGTTTGGGCTTCTCGATCAAGTGGCCAAGCCTCTTCTGAGCAATTCGTCCTTGATTTAGCAGTGGGGCCACTTGGAACCATCGCGGTTTCAGGATTTTTCATTGATGGGAATGAGTTTTGGACCAATGCAACATTTGGCTCATTCGACCTTATTCGTGCCCCCGGTGCGGAAGGCTTTGTAGCGGGTTTAGACCCATTTGGGAATTGGATTTGGGCTGACTATCTCGGTGGAGAGAAGGATGACATTGCCCATGCGGTCGCATGGCAAGGCCTTGGTCGAGTAGTGACAGCAGGCCGTCACTGTGTCAACCTCGATTTTGGATGTGGGACCTCGTTTGGAAATACCATCAAGAACTCATCATCTTACATTGAGGGTGCTGGATTCGTCTGGGCCTTTGAGGTGGATACCGATTACGACGGTGTCGCTGATGTCGATGACAACTGTCCTACTGTCAACAATACCAATCAGGCGGATATGGATGGTGACAACCTCGGTGATCTATGCGATGGTGATGCCGATGCAGACACTCTCGACGATTATTGGGACGATTGCGTCGGCCCATCTGTCAATTGGAATCAATCCATTTGGACTCTGGACCGTGACGGTGATGGTTGCCGGGATTCTGATGAAGATGACGACGATGATGGTGACGGGATTCTAGACACAGCAGATGCTTGCGATGATTATTCAACACGACACAATTGGACCAGTGGATTGGCCAATGACTACGATGGGGATGGTTGCCATGATAGTGACGAAGATTTGGATGATGATAGTGATACAATCTTAGATGACTCTGATTTGTGCCCTCGTTATCCATTCAATCGAAGTTGGACTTCGAGTGGTGAGAACGACCACGATGGTGATGGTTGCGACAACATTGATGATGATACTGACGATGACAATGATGGCATCGATGACATTGATTCCAATGGTGATTTACTTGATCAATGCCCCCGTGGGGAAATTGGTTGGATTTCCGATTCCACCAACGACCAGGACAGCGATGGTTGCAATGATTCGCTTGAAGATCTTGACGACGATGATGACGGAATCCTCGATTTCGTCGATGATTGTTTAACAGGTGCTCTGAATTGGAATTCACAAACTGAAACCGATCGAGATGGAGACGGATGCAGGGATTACGATGAGGATGACGACGACGATGGCGATGGCCTTCTCGATGAGGAAGACGCCTGTCCGGCTGGTGATGTCGGCTGGACTTCAGCCCCAAGCACCGATGTCGATGGCGACGGTTGTCGCGATGCCGGAGAAGATACCGATGATGATGGTGACAAGGTTCCAGATGTGGGGGATGGTTGTCCAAATGGAAAAACCGGTTGGGAAACCAATCTAGCTGAAGATGCAGATGGCGATGGTTGCCACGATGAAGACGAAGATCCTGACGATGACAATGATGGATTTAATGACGCCTCAGATGAATGTCCGGGTACACCCCCTGGCGTCACCGTTTACGATGGTGGCTGCTCTGCTGAACAAGGAGACAACGACGATGATGGTATTCAGAACAATTTGGATTTGTGCCCAGAAGTTGCGGCAGCAGACGGATTCGATTTGAATTTTGATGGATGCACCGATGATATCGATAATGATGGTGTTGCCGACGATATCGACCAATGTCTCGGTACTCCAGAAGGTGAATCGATCGATTTCTACGGCTGTGGTTACCTTACCCAGCAGGATTCTGACGGTGATGGTGTCGTCGATGTCGAAGATGGTTGTCCCGACACCTCAAATCAAAGCATTCGTGATGACCATCCAGGATTTTCCTTTGACAGTCAATTTGGCTGCTGGGCAGGTGATGACGATGATGATGAGGATGGCTATGACAATTGGCTCGATCCATGTCCTGATAGCAATGCAGAGGAACTGATTTTTGACGGATGTAACTTTGAACAGCAGGACGAAGATGGAGACGGCGTCGCCAATGGTGATGATGCCTGCCCTTACACCCCCTCTGGAGCAATCCTCATTGAAGGCGGCTGCTCTCGACAACAACTCAACCCCAGCACAGATGATGGCGGGATGTCAACAGGTACGCTGATTGCAATTATCGCCGCAGTTGTGCTTCTGATTGCAGGTGGCGCGATTGTCGCCATCACAGTCATCAAAGGGAAGCAGGACTCTGAACGTGAGGCACGTCGCTCAGTCAAACGTGGAGACATGCCCGCTCCCGCCACCGAAGTTGCTGAAGAAGCGCTGGCTGAAACCACTGACGATAATTACGAAGACGATCCTAACTACAAGGTCGATGAGAACGGTTGTGAGTGGTGGCTCGACGATGATCAGAAGTGGTGGTTCAGAACCCCAGAAATGGATGACTGGATGGAACATACCGGTAAACAGTGAACAAACCTCGACGGGCGAGCATTAAGTATCACGCCCTATAGGGCGTGTCATGACTGAACAATCGAAGTTCACCGCAAACAGCCTGATTTTCGCTGTAATCATTGCACTATTGTTGCAACCCCTGACGGGAATGAATCTCTCTGAACAAGCACCGTTGGAACTCTCTGATGATATCGAAGTATTCCATGCCGCTCAGAATGAATGGACCCAAAGTGCTGGAATGGCTTCTGGTGGCACGGGTGCAGTGATTTGGCCGAGTGTCATGACTGTTGATTCCACAGGCGATGTTGTGGTTGGAGGCATGGTGATTGGAGATGCTACCTTCGGTTCCCATGGTTCATCCTCGGATATTTTTGGCACGGGGTCACCCGGTCAAATTGCCTATATCGCGAAAGCCGATGGGAATTCAGGATCATGGCAATGGCTGACAGAAACTGGTGAATATGGTGGTGGTGGCTATGCCATGGTTAGTGGAATCGCAACTCATGGGACGGACATTTACATCTGCGGATGGTTCAATGGAAATGTCACATTTGGGAACGATCAGTATCGTTCGACTCAAGACACAATGGATGCATACGTAAGCAAACTCAACGGCAATGGTCAATTCCAGTGGACAGCTGTTGCAGGAGGCACTACCGATGACGATTCTTGTGAGGACATCACAGTCGACTCAAATGGGGGTGTATTCGCCACGGGCTCCTTCAACGGAACAGCCAATTTCAATTCTAACACGGTCAATACCAATGGCAAGATGGACATTTGGGTTTCTGAGATTCTGACAGGTCAAGTCACAACAGGTGGAAACCGTTGGGACTGGGTGTACACAGCAGGTGGACCCGAGGAAGATTACGGGGCATGTATCACCGTAGACGGAACCAACGTGTATGGCTGTGGTTGGTTTGCAGGAACAGCAACGTTCGGCAATCAACAGACGCAAGCCGCAGGTCAATTGGCATCCTATGTTGTCAAATTGACCAAAGGTGGTTCACATGTTGACGTCGGGTCTGTAGGTGCGACCGGTGGAATTGTACAAATCATGGATATGGTTGCAGATTCCGGAACTGTTTACACAACAGGTCACACGATTGGAAATGCACAGTTTGGAACGCAACAAGTGGGTGGAAGCGGAGCCAACGACCGAATCATCTTCGTCGCTGAATTGGGCAGCAATAACCAGTGGTCATGGGCCACTGGATCAACCAGCGGTGCCTATCAAACCGCGAGATCGATTGATATGACTGGCCAAGGTGGATTGGCAATTGCAGGCACTTTCGCATCGGTCACCAGCGATGGTTACGTCGCTCAATCCGGCAGCGCTTCCTTCGGTTCACACACTGTATCTAGCGCATACATGGGAATGGTCATTGCTGGAATCGATACCAGTGGAAACTGGCTATGGGCTGAAGCGGCTGATGGCGCCTATAACGACGAAGGCTACAGCATCGCTACCATGCCGTCTGGATCCATTGTCAGTATGGGTTCACACTGTGGAGGTGGAGTTGCAGTTGGCCAGTCCTGTTCAATCACACTTGGTTCTAGTTCTGAGAGCACTCTAGGAAACGTATTCTCGGATCCTAATCAGTATGGGTATGCATTCAACACAGGCATCCATCTGTGGGCCATCCAAGCGGATAGCGATGGCGATGGTGTAGGAAACGGGGATGACAACTGCCCAGGCACTCCGAATGTCGACCAGTCCGACATTGACAGTGACAATCTTGGTGATGTTTGCGACGATGACATGGATGGAGATGGCAAGGACAATGATTACGACAACTGTGATGGCCCTGAGGTCAACTGGGACAATACCGATGTGAGCATCGATATGGATCAAGACGGTTGTGTTGATGCGACTGAAGATCAAGATGATGACGGTGACGGCGTTGACGATGTTGACGACCCGTGCACGGGGGCAATGTACAAACAGCAGTGGTCCAGTAATTCAGCGAATGATTACGACAGTGATGGGTGTCACGATTCAGAAGAAGACCCTGATGATGACAACGATGCTGTGAATGACGTCGACGATGATTGTCTGCGCGGTTGGCACAATTGGACCTCCGATTCAACCTCGGACCACGATGGTGACGGATGTAAAGACGGTGGAGAGGATGATGATGATGACAACGACGGTGTCAATGACCGTGATGCCATGGACTCAATTCTCGACCATTGTCCGACCGGCGAACTTGGTTGGACCTCTGATGCCACCAATGATCGCGATGGCGATGGTTGCCGTGATGCCACAGAAGACAATGATGACGACGGGGATGAAGTTGCTGACAATGTCGACAACTGCTCCCCAGGGCCGAATGGTTGGGCTCTCAATTGGCAAAGTGTAACTTCAA
>Ga0208765_1000101_pt1 | contig 49541 bp, 46 predicted proteins | sample ETNtaG_2_FD_185783 | JGI IMG/M metagenome (GOLD analysis project Ga0208765, IMG submission 185783) | Marine microbial and viral communities from oxygen minimum zone, Eastern Pacific Ocean - ETNP201406SV203 (SPAdes) (version 2) | ecosystem: Environmental > Aquatic > Marine > Oceanic ...
GATCCAGCCCGAAAAACTGTGTCTCAAATTCTCCGGTCCAGTATGGTGCTGATATGCCGTTTAAGCCTGACACTATAATGCCATCCGTTTCTGTACTACAACGGTTGTCCCAGTTCATTTCATCATGGGTGATGCCAAAATATCCTTCCAGCCACTTAAAGAGGGACCCCACACTATTAATGGTCCCTTCTAACAAAAAATGGATAGAATCATCAGATGAAAAGAGGACATTGCTGAGAAGGGAGGGGACCACCAAAGGTGTTTCGCCGCTGTTCACCAGCACCGATCCGGACGTCCCGAAATTCAGGGCCACGTCACCTTTTTCCCACCGCCCCTGACCAATGAGAGATGCCTGCTGGTCGCCCATAACGCAAAGGAGAGGTATTTCGTTTCCGTCAATTGTTATAGTACCATAATTATGACATGTAGGAACGATGTGGGGGAGACAGTTTTTCATTACTTCAAACAGATCAAGCAGATGGTCATCCCACGCCAATGTGGAGAGATTCATAAGCAGAGACCTCCCGGCAATAGATTGGTCTATGTTACTGCTTCCAGTGAGGCGGTGCGCAACAAAAGCACTCAAAGGGCCAAAAAAAAGAGTTCCTTTTTTAACCCCATTATTTATTACATCGTTTGATTTTACAGTATGAAGAAATTTCGGCCCTCCAAAATGACCGGTGAGGGGAATGCCTGTTAGTTGCTGAATATCTGCCGATTCATGAGCCATTCCTTTCACCAGCTCCGTTGCTCTGGAGTCTTGCCAGCTCATGGCGGGCGCTTTTGGTTCGCCATCATCTTTTCCCCAGAACAAGAAGGTTGATCGTTGAAAGGCCATCCCAACAGCGGCAATGGTCAACGACCGGGAAGCGGCCTCAGCCGCTATCCGTTCCATGACTTTGCGACATGCATAAGCAATTTCACCGGCATCGCACTCAACCCAACCACGGCGGGGTCGCTTCACTGTGTGCCGAATTTTTTGAGTGTGAAGCTGTTCCAGCGATTCATTAAAAAGGAATCCTTTGGTGGCGGACGTTCCTTGATCCACCACGATAATGCAGGGGCGGCTCATAAACTGCATGGGCACAACCCGTATTGGCGGGATATGGAGAAAGGTGAAAAGTTAAGAGATGGTAATCCCGTAGGTTTCCTCGAACTCTTCTGTGGGTATCATCCTGATGGCGTCCCAAGTGAGCTTATTACAAACCCGAGCACAAATCTGGCAACCAATGCATTCATCGAAACGAACCTGAACCGGCGGAATGAGAATATTGTATTTCTCGTAGAGGACGGGCCCTATGCAGTCCACAGGGCAAAAGGGGACGCAGACTTGGCAACCAGTGCAGTTGTCTTCATCAACTACAGCCATGAGTTTTGGTTTCTTTTTCTTGCGTCCGGGATCTTCAGCAAGTTCTGGTACAGGTTTGTAGTGGTCGTACAGTTTTGCCATGTTTGATGAGAATCAGTCTGAGTCTCACTCAGAAATTATGCCACTGTCTCAGCACATTCAAAGAGAAACTGCTATTTCAAGCACTTTATAAAAACAATAATATCAGTTGAAAAAAGTTTTTACATGTCGTTTGGCTCAAACTAAATTTTTGGCGAGAACCTTTGTGGTTTGAGACAATTAGAATATTAGGAGGCAAAGATGACCTACATTATCACTGAACCATGTGTTGGTGTGTGTGATACAGCATGTGTTGAAGTTTGTCCAGTGGATTGCATTCACGGACCGGAAGATCCAAAGGGTGCCGGCGCGGAAGCGAAGGCTGATGGTTTTGATCCTGATGGGAAACAGCTTTTTATTGATCCCGAGGAGTGCATTGATTGTGGCGCATGCGAACCTGAGTGCCCAGTTGAAGCCATATTTGAAGAAAGTGAAGTTCCTGAGGAATGGTCGAAATATACTGCGCTCAATTATCAGTTCTTCGGACAAGAACCTTAAGGAAGAACCGAACCGATCTTTCAACGGTTGTTCATTTTTGAACAACCGTTTTTCATGTCTGGAAAGTACGCTAATCTCAAATAACCATGATCAAAAATGAAATAATGGAACGTCTGAAGGAGGTGAAGTATCCAGGTTTCAGCCGGGATATCGTCTCCTTTGGTATTGTGAAAAATGTTGATGTGGAGGGTGACTCTGTCAGGATCAATCTTCAGATGTCCTCCGCCAGCGATGAGAGTCAGAAAGAAATCTGCGGAAGAGTGAAAGCGACACTTGAAGAAAGTTTCTCAGATGTTGATGTGCAGGTAGCTCAGGCTGCTCCCGGACCTACAGCGACGCAACAAGCGGAACTGATTCCTGATGTGAAGCACACTATTGCCGTGGCTAGTGGAAAAGGGGGTGTCGGCAAGTCAACAGTGGCGGTGAATATTGCCGCCGAACTCATGAATCGGGGCCGTACCGTGGGGCTCCTTGATCTCGACATTTATGGCCCCAGCCTTCCTATCCTGCTCGGAATAAACGACAGGCCATCCATGACGCCAGAAAAGAAACTGATTCCGCTGGAAAAATACGGGATGAAGATTATGTCTTTCGGTTTCATCAGCGGCAACGATACACCCGTCATTTGGCGCGGCCCTATGGTAGCAAGAATGACGGAACAATTTTTTGGTGACGTTCTCTGGGAGAGCCTGGATTATCTGATACTCGATCTTCCGCCAGGAACGGGAGACATTCAACTGACTCTCGTTCAGAAACTGAAAATTTCTGGTGCCGTTATCGTTACAACCCCGCAAAATTTGGCTATTTCTGATGTCCGAAAAGGGGCCGATATGTTTGGAAAAGTTCAAACACCTGTTCTGGGTGTGGTAGAGAATATGTCCGGCTATGTTGTGTCGGGATTTGTGCGGGATAAAGACGGTAATCTCATGACCGAAGGTTCGGTATCTTTCGCCAAAAGAGACAGCTTCCGAGACGTGGATGTTTCGAAGGACGGGAAGTTTGAACTTGAGATTGATCTGTTCAAGCGCGGTGGCGGTAAATCTGAGAGTGAGAGGCTAAATGTCCCTCTTCTGGGCGAGATTCCCATTTCTCAGGAGCTGATGGAAGCGTGTGATGAAGGGACGCCCATCGTTGTTAAGGACAGACAATCACGTATCAGTCACGTCTTTTCGTTCATTGTGGACAAGATTGAGGACGCCGTAGCCTGAGCGCTTCTCATCTCCTCTCTTTCTCACTTCAATGTTAACACTTCTTCTAACGTTTACTCTCTGCCTTTTTGGGGCGTTATTTCCGCTTTTTCTCTGGATCGTGGATAGAGAAAAACTGGGAATCAACATTCATCGATTTGTCCTCAGTCTGGCACTTTCAGCAGCAACTGGGGGTATATTGCTCACTTTTTCGTTGGGGCTGGAGCGGACTCTCATGGTGGCCGGGTTTGTCTGGCTAATCTCTCTCTTTGCCATCACACTCTTTTTCTGGAGAAGGCCATGGGCTGCAAGTTGGGTAGTCACCATTTCTTCAATGGTTGGTACTATTTTTATCGCCCGGATTTTAGAACACTTAATCAACGCAGATCTGATCTCCCTCCTGGTGTTAATTCTGGGTGGTTTGATACTTTCCGGTTCACTGTTTGCCATGATTCTCGGACACTGGTATCTGAATGTGGTAAATCTTCCGATCTCTTTGCTTCGGTCTGCTACAAAATCGATTTTGTTTTTTTTGTCATTAAGAGCGGTGTGGAATGTCTTCGCCCTTTTTTCACAGTCCGTGAATGCCAACGGATTTGAAATGTCACTCACTGAGTTTCTCTGGACATTGGAAGGTATTTTTCTATGGTTCGGGATTTTTTTCGGTACCCTTTTACCGTTGGTTCTGTCATATCTTGCCCTCCGGACGGTGGCCATCCATTCTACTCAGTCTGCCACCGGTCTTCTTTACGTATTGGTCATATCAGTTCTTATGGGGGATCTTTTCTACAAATTCTATTCAATCCAGTATGCCTTATTTCTCTGATGGCGTCAGTTTCGAAAGAGTGCAAAGAGTGCGGGAAATACTATAGTGGAGATGCCAATGGAAAAGAGATCATTTGCCCGAATTGCGAAAATGAGACCATTCAAGTTTCGGCAAAAAAATGGTCTTTCGATGTCTGTACTTGCTGTAATTGCAATCAGTTTTACCGCCGGAAAGATTTCAATCAACTTCTGGGATGCCTGATTATCATTGTGGGTGCTCTTTTTGTGCCGGTTACGTACGGACTCAGCCTTGTTGTTGTTTTGCTGGTAGACTTAATTCTCTATCGGCGGGTTGCAGAATTGATAGTTTGCTACAAGTGCGGCGCCGAGTTCCGTGGTTTTGGTCCAATCCCGGAGACAGTAGAATTGTTTAATCACCACATTGGCGAACTATATGAAAGTTGAGGTCAACTTGAAAATCGGATTTTCGCGAAGTAACTTTCCAAGCTAATGACGGGAATGAATATAGAGGAAGAACTAAAAAGTCAGGTAGAATCAGCGGGTAACCTGCCTTGCCATATTGCTATTATTATGGACGGCAACGGTCGTTGGGCGAGAAGCCGAAAACTCCCGAGGATCGCAGGGCACAAGGAGGGGATCAATTCTGTAAGGGAGATTACCCGAGCATGCGGTGAGATGGGAATCGGTTATCTCACGCTCTATACCTTTTCTCAGGAAAACTGGAGCCGCCCCAGAATGGAAGTTTCCGCCCTCATGAACCTTTTGGTTGAAACGATCCGACGTGAAATTGATGAATTAATGGAAAACAATGTCTGTCTCCATGTCATCGGAAGAATGGAGGAACTTCCGGAAAAGCCGCGAGTTGAGATGGAAGAGGGAATCAGACGGACCGCCGAAAACAACGGTCTAAATCTGGTGCTCGCACTAAACTACGGCGGCAGAATTGAGATTCTTGATGCTGTTACCAGACTTTGCCAGGAACAACAAGATGGACTGGATTTTTCTGAATTGACGGAACAGGTTTTCGAAAAATACCTCTATACCGAAGGAATGCCAGACCCTGATATGGTGATCAGGACCAGCGGTGAATCGAGGGTAAGTAATTTTCTTTTGTGGCAGATGGCCTATTCTGAAATAATCATTACTTCCACGCTCTGGCCTGCTTTTCGTAGGAAGGAGTTGTATGAAGCGATTCTTGTCTTCCAGTCCAGGGAACGCAGATTTGGGAAAGTGTCCGAGCAATTACCGGAAGCCTGACAATGAAGTTCAACTTTTTTTCTCTCGCGGTCACAATTTCGTTAGTTTCAATTCTATCAGCTCAAGGATTGACTCCCATAAAAATTGCCGGTGTAGAAGTTGAAGGAAACAATATTACAACGGCAACTGTGGTAAAATACACTTCGGGAATTTTGGAAGGGAAAGAGATGGTGCCCGGTGATTTTGGTAAATCTGTCAAAAAACTGTGGGCGACCGGTTTTTTCTCGGACATTCAGATACAACTTGATAAAGAGACTCCGGAAGGTCTTTACATTACAATCATAGTTGAGGAGACACCCATTTTAGGCGATGTAACCTTCGAGGGGGATAAGAAAAAGCGGAGAGACATTGAGGAAGAGCTTGATCTAAAAACAGGCCAAAGGATTCGGCCACATCTACTCAAGGAATCTGTGGAGACGATCAAAAGACTGCTGGCTGAAGACGGATACCTTCGTTCTGAAGTCGATGCATCCCTTTCCGAAGGAGCTATGGATAATGTCAGAGATCTTACATTTAATATCAAAACACGAAATAAGGTGAAGATCGGGAATATACAATTTCACAACAATGAAGCATTTAAGGATAGAAAGCTCCGGAAAGAGCTGAAAGACACAAAGATTCAGAAGTGGTATATGTTTTGGCGTTCGAACTACGACAAGGACAAGTTTCGGGAAGACAAGGGTCTTCTTACGAAATTTTATCAGAAAAACGGTTATAAGGATTTTCGGATTGTTGCTGATTCAATTTCCTACTCAGAAAATGAAAAGAAAATGAGCATCGATTTTTGGGTTCACGAAGGAAATAAATACTATTTCAGAAACTTCACGTGGGAAGGAAACGACCTTTACGAAACTGAAGCGTTGGATTATGCTCTGAATATGCGGAAGGGTGATCTGTACAATTTGGAGGAATTTGAGAAGGCAGTTAATGAAAGAGTTCATGCACTCTACATGGATCGGGGGTACATCTACAGTGCTATTAATCCTCTCTTTACGCCTGTGGGTGAGGATTCTCTCGATGTCCATTTTTCAATCACTGAAAATCACCAGGTTTCTGTGAGGAGATTGAAAATCACCGGAAATGATCGGACAAGGGAGAATGTGATTCGGCGGGAAATGAAGGTGATTCCCGGGGAGGTTTTTAACAGAGAATTGCTCATGCGAAGTGCCAGAGAAGTTTTTATTCTTAACTATTTCGCCGATGTCAGGCCTGATGTGGTTCCGGTGGATGAGGACGAAATCGATATTCTGGTTACTGTGGAGGAGAAATCTTCAGATCAGGCCAATGCAAATATTGGTTATTCGGCGGAGTTCGGTCTCATGGGTGGTGCGGGAGTCCAAATGAATAATTTTCGTGGGAAAGGACAGCAGTTAGCTGTGAATCTGAGTCAAGGTGTTCAGGGGGGTATGCAACGATCTTTTGGATATGGTTTCGGCTATCAAGCTGCCCAGTACAAGAGTGTCTCTTTCAGTTTCACCGATCCCATGGTGAATGACCGTCCAATCCTGCTTGGCTTTTCTGTTTTCTATTATCTTAGGGGACAGAATCGGTACTCTTTTAGTATACCGTTTGATCGTGAGATGCAGGGTGCCAGTTTCAGGATAGGTAAAAGACTGAAGTGGCCAGACAACTACTTCCGCGCGTTTTGGACAATCAGCGCTTCTCAGAAGACCTACAAGGGTAATGAGGAAGACTTAATCGACTATGGTCTAGCTGGAATCAGCAATAGTGTTGGACTGAGTATTTCCCAGACTGTTACAAGAGATAGCCGTAATCATCCTGAGTTTCCTTCCAGAGGCTCAAGCTTTGCATGGATGTCTACCCTATCGGGAGGACCGTTAAGTTCCGAACTGTTGCCTGTACACGAAAATTTTCACAAGCACACTTGGAAGTTTGACTGGTATACCAACCCGTTCTGGAAGGCAGCCATTGTTAGTTCATGGCAGTTTGGTGTAATTAAGGAGCTCAACTCTCGGCACACGGAAAAAACGATTATTCCCATCGATGAGAAGTTCATCATGGGCGGTAGCGGTATCCCTTACGGTACTTTACTTCGTGGATATCAGGACAATTCGGTAGGGCCTTACAAGCGATATCCTATAGGTGGCCGTGTAATGATGAAATATGTGACCGAGCTGAGATTTCCCTTTTCGGACAATCCTACCGTCTATGGCCTCATATTTGCTGAGATGGGAAACAACTGGCTCAATTTTGGCGAGACAGATCCGTTTGACCTGAAACGTTCCGCTGGTTTCGGTATTCGGATGTTCATGCCAATGCTTGGTATGCTCGGCTTCGATATGGGGTACGGTTTCGATGATATCTACTTGACTGAAAAGAACCCTGAAGGATGGCGTTTTCATGTACTCTTTGGAATGCCATTATAGGACTAATATTGCTTAAATTTGCCTAATTGTCTGCAGGCACTTGTATTAATTATCGTTATAGATAGAACATGGAGGTTAATGTGAAACCCATGAAAAGATTATTTTCCGGTGGAGTTTTATTTCTTCTTCCCGCTGTCATGTTTGCACAGCTGAAGGTGGGCTTCGTCCAGTCTGAACGTATTCGTGCTGAGTATGAAGAGTTCAAAGAGGCTGAGAGTGAGCTGCAGCTGGAGTTCAGGAAAGTGCAATTTGAATTTCAGACCATGACGGAAAGACTTGATAGCCTTAAGGGAGCTTTTGAAACACAAAGGCTCATGAGCTCGCCTGATCGGCGGAGAGAAAAGGAAAATGAAATTTCGCTTCTGGATCAGCAGGTAAAAGATTATCAGACACAAAAAGTTGGTCCGGAAGGTGAGCTCTACAGAAAGCAACTACAGCTGGAAACTCAGATCATTCAGAAGGTGCAGAGGGCAGTTAACAAGGTAGCAATTGATAAGGGTTACGATTACATCCTCGATTCGGTCAGTCTTCTTTATGGAAAACCGACGCATAATCTCACTGACGACGTTCTTTACGAGCTTCGTAAGATCAGCCAAGAAAAATCGAATAATAATTAACCTTTGACTAAACTCAAGGAATTGTCTCTGCTGGTCGACGGGGCACTGGTAGGAAACCCTGACCTTGAAATTACGGGCGTTTCCGAAGTAAAGAATGGGATTCCCGGCACCATTACTTTTGTAAATTATCCAAAATATAAACAATATCTGAATACAACTGAAGCGTCAGCTGTCCTCACGGGGAAAGATGAAAATTTGGACGATATGAATGGAATAATTTCAGATAATCCTACAGTCGCCTTCTCCAAGATTCTGAATCATTTTGCCCCCAAAGGAGCTGACACCGCCGGTATTCACAAAACGGCGGTAATTGATGATTCAGCTGTCATAGGAAAGAATGTGGCCATAGGACCGTTCACTGTCATTGAGCGGAATGTTCAGATAGGCGATGATGTTCGGATCGGTCCCCAATGTACGGTTGGAATCGGTTCCTCCATAGCTGGAGGCAGTGAGCTGAAATCTTTGGTAGCTATCTACGAGGGGTGTAAGATTGGGGCAGACGTCCTGATCCATAGCGGAACGGTTATCGGATGTGACGGTTACGGCTTCGCCACAGAAGGCGGAGTTCATTTGAAGATTCCGCAAATCGGAGGCGTTGAAATCGGGGACGATGTAGAAATTGGTGGAAATTGCGCCATCGATAGGGGCACCATAGGCAATACTGTGATTGGTGAAGGCTCCAAGCTGGACAACCTTGTGCATATTGCTCACAATGTAATAATCGGTAAAAGATGTCTTCTTACAGCACAAACTGCTGTAGCTGGGAGTTCAGTCATCGGTGACTATGTAGCTTTTGGGGGTAAAGCTTCCGTTGCCGGACATTTAGAAGTTGGGAGTCACGCCCAACTTGCAGCTAAAAGTGGTGTTACCAAATCACTCCCTGGTAATGAAACCTATGCCGGGATGCCAGCCCGAAAGATATCTAAGAAAAACAAACAGGATGCACTGTTCAGCAAATTACCCGAAATGGTGAAACAGTTACAAGCTTTGGAAGAACGGTTAGCCCAACTGGAGAAAAATGGCTAAACAAAGGACTATAAAAAATCCTGTTTCTTGTTCCGGCATCGGTCTTCATACCGGCGTTGACAGTACCATCACTTTTAAACCCAGTCCTGAAAATACAGGTATTCGTTTTATTCGAACGGATGTGGAGGGGTGTCCTAAAATAAAGGCCGACATTGAACATGTGGTTGACATTTCTCGCGGAACCACACTGGCTCAGAATGGTAATCGTATCCATACTGTAGAACACGTTTTAGCAACGCTGGTGGGACTTGAAATCGACAATATACTTATAGAAGTAACCAACAAGGAGCCGCCGGTCATGGACGGCAGTTCAAAGGAGTTTGTTAAGGTTCTTCAAAAAGCGGGGATCGTTGATCAGAAACACGAGAGAGAATATCTTGAGATCGATAAGGCGATTTCCTACAATGACCCGGTGAATAAGACGGACATTTCTGTCCTCCCTTCAGATTGTTATCGTATAACCTGTATCATTGATTATAAATACCCTTGGATTGGGACTCAGTATTTCACTATACATTCCATTGATGACTTTCCCAAGGAGATTGCTCCGGCCAGGACATTCAGCTTCTTAAGTGAGGTTGAAGACTTGAGGGAGGCTGGATTGGTTCAGGGTGGTCGATTGGACAACGCTATTGTCATTCTTGACAAAGAGGTAGACAAGGTAGAAATTGATCGATTGCGGAAACTGTTTAACATAGAAGAGAACATTAAAATCGGTACCAACGGCATTCTTCACGGTGTTAAGCTGAGATTCGAGAATGAACCTGTCCGCCACAAGGCGCTTGATGTGATCGGTGATCTTGCTCTGCTTGGAATGCCTATCAAGGGTCATGTAATTGCGGCACGACCGGGACACGCTTCCAATGTGGAGATGGTAAAAACTATCAGGAAGGAATATGGAAAAAAGATACTTCAAAAGAAATATCAAGCTCAGGTATCATCGGATTATCTTTTTGATATTAACGCCATTAAGAAGATACTTCCGCAACGTTATCCTTTTTTACTGATCGACAGGATTCTTGAAATGCAGCCGGGAGAATCACTAACCGCCATAAAAAATGTTTCTGTAAGCGAGCCATTCTTTCAGGGACATTTCCCAAATCAGCCGGTCATGCCAGGAGTACTGATCATTGAGGCCATGGCACAAGCTGGAAGTTTCCTTTTGCTGCACACGACAGATGAGCCGGAGAAAAAGTTGATGTATTTCACTGGCATTGATAAATCCCGTTTTCGTCGTCAGGTTCTTCCTGGGGATCAAATCTTCTTCAAAATTGATCTCTTAAAACTGAAAATGGGAACCTGCAAACTCCATGGCATTGCCTATGTTGATGATAAAGTAGTTGCGGAAGCTACCTTCATCACGACCATTGGCGACCGGAAGGAGTAACCATCCCTTCAAAGATTCATTCTACTGCGGTCGTTGATCCCGCCGCGATCATTGGCGATGGTGTAGAAATAGGCGCCTATACTGTTGTTGAAGCTGATGTTGAAGTGGGTGAAAACAGTTGGATCGGAAACCATGTGAATCTCCGCTCAGGTGCTCATGTCGGCAAAAGGTGTAAAATTTATCATTCGGCCGTGATCGGAGAGGTACCACAGGATTTGAAATTTGAGGGTGAGGAAAGTACAGCTATTTTGGGTGATGATGTCATCATTCGGGAGTTTGTTACCGTAAACCGGGGCACAAAAGCTTTAGGCAAAACGACAATAGGTAACAAAAGTTATCTCATGGCTTACGTCCATGTAGCACACGATTGTACCATTGGCAATAATGTCATTATGGCCAACGCTATCCATATGGGCGGCCATGTAGAGATCGGTGACTGGGCTATTCTGGGGGGAGGGGTGCTGGTCCATCAGTTCACGAAAATTGGTGCCCATGCAATGATCGGAGGCGGTTACCGTGCCGTTCAGGATGTGCCGCCGTACATTATGGCTGCCGGCGAGCCGCTCAAATTCTCCGGAATTAATGCTATCGGTTTGCGACGTAGGGGCTTTTCAGGTGAGAAAAGGATAGAAATCAAAGAAGCTTACAGACTTTTGTTTCGCTCGAAAATGGATAAAGATGAAGCAGTTAAAGCTATGGCTGATTCCTTTTCCTCAAGCCCCGAAATCCAGGAAATCATCTCTTTTGTGCAAAAAAGCGAGCGCGGCCTTATCTAAGTCTGCAATCGTATTTCTGCTGCTGGTTCTTTCCCAAGGCGTTCGAGCCCAGAAACCGGACTACAGACTTGGAGAGTGGGTAGGAGATCAATTCTCCGTAAGTGCCAAACCGTTCTTTCATCAGGTTGTCCTTCAAAGTGGTTACCAGCTTCTTACTGGTAGCGGAAAGGACGGGCGGATTGTTTTGAATTCCTCAGGCAGTATGTCAGCTGCTTTTAGTGATAACACCCTCATGAACAAAACCGGGTTTACACCTTTTTTTTCCGGACTCTACCGTATTTCTCCCAATCTTTGGCTTGGGGGACTGTTTTCAGGCTTTAGAGCTGGGGAAGACGTAATCATACTGTCGGGCTATGCCGCCGAAGTGATACCGGGCGGTGATACTGAGAATAGCAAACCATGGTCCATTGAAGTGAGCCGTCGCAACTTGGAAGGCGCTGATGATTTCTCCCTCAAAACAGTTAGTGTGACACTGTCCCGGAGGATAAATTTTGGAAAGGCTCTGTTGCTTTATGGTATAGGGTCAGCTTTTTTCAATGTGAATGTACATGCGGTCTCTCCCGTTGATGGTAACAAATTCAAAACAAGAATGGAAGGTCAGGTTAATGCTCTTTCGGGAGGAGTTGAGTACCCTTTTGGTGAACTCATTAGCGGTCTGAAAGTGAGTCTGAGTGGGCAGGGTGCAAGTATTATGCTAAACTTTGGGATGGTGATAAACTGATGGAACGTTCAATAGGAATATTGGGCTCTACAGGCTCTATCGGTGTTAATGCACTGAAGGTAGTGGAGCGTCACAGCGGGCACTTCTCTGTGAAATACCTCTCTGCTCATAGCAATGCTGAAAAGCTGGTTGAGCAGGCACTGGATTTTCAGCCTGAAGTAGTAGCCATTGCAGATAAAAACAGTGCAAAAACAGTCAGCGAAGGCTTAGCTCAGACATCCATTAAAGTCTTGACCGGTCGTGAAGGACTTCTTGAGCTTGCTTCTCAGAGCGACGTGGACATCTGTCTTAACGCGCTGGTGGGTAGCGCAGGAATGGAGCCCACAGTCAGAGCCCTGGAAACTGGCGTGGATCTGGCGCTCAGCAATAAGGAGAGCCTCGTCATGGCGGGTGGTTTGATCAGGAGAATTATGGACGAAACAGGAGCCACTCTCTTCCCAGTGGACAGCGAACATAGCGCAATTTGGCAGTGTCTGTTGGGCGAGGAAGTTTCGAATGTCAGACGTCTGATTCTCACCGGTTCCGGTGGTCCGTTCAGGACAAAACCCATGAATGAATTCTATGACATTACAGTTGATGAGGCCCTCAATCATCCCAAGTGGGAAATGGGTAAGAAAATTACTATCGACTCCGCAACCATGATGAATAAAGGTCTTGAGGTGATTGAAGCTCATTGGCTCTTTGGTTTGAATAAGGAACAGATCGATATTGTCATCCATCCGCAGTCCATTATCCACAGCATGGTGGAATTTATTGACGGTTCAGTGAAGGGGCAGATGGGCCAGCCAGATATGAAAATTCCCATCCAGTTTGCCCTTACCTATCCGGATCGTCTCGAAGCCGAATGGGAAGATTTCGATCCAGTTAACATATCAGGTCTCACATTTGAAAAGCCTGATCGGGAAAAGTTTCCCTCTATCTCCCTCGCTTATGAAGCACTTTCGCGAGGTGGCACAGCTACTGCAGCGCTGAATGTAGCAAACGACAACAGTGTGAAACTTTTTCTGGATGGCAAAATAGGGTTCACCCAGATTGCTGAAATCAATGAAGCAGCTCTGAGTGAACACAAATGGATTGCTGACCCTGATTTGAAAGATCTTTTGGAACTTGAACAATGGGGTAAGAGTTTTGTAGAATTAGAGATGAAGGAAAGCTTGACAGTATGACTACGATCTTTGCAATGATTTTTGTTTTGGGTGTTTTGATTTTTGTTCATGAGTTGGGGCATTTTCTGGCGGCGCGCTCCATTGGTGTACGTGTTGAACGATTTTCACTAGGTTATCCACCGAGATTCTTATCTTTCACGCCCACCACTGAGGGTCTGCTTTTCAGGCTCTATTTCTATAAATGGAATGACGCCAGCAAACTTGAATGGAAACCTGTTATTGAGAAGGTCGTTTCAGCTCCGCGAAACAAGGCGTCTGACACGGAGTATTGTCTTGCACTGGTGCCGCTGGGCGGTTACGTAAAAGTAGCTGGCTATGTAGATGAGAGTCTTGATGTTGAGCTCACCGGTGCCCCTGATGAATTGAATTCCAAGAGCCGCCTTCAGCAGATATGGTTCATGTCAGCCGGTGTCTTAATGAATATTTTGTTGGCCATTGTATTTTTTACGGGGATAACACTACATACCGGTTTAGCTGAGGTAACTGACGAGCCCGTTGTTATGGACGTTACTTCCGGTTTTCCTGCTAAAGAAGCAGGTATTGTTTCTGGTGACCGAATTCTCACGGTTGAGGGTAAGCCAATCAACAAATGGACTGATTTGACTACAATTGTTCATGCAAGTCCGGATCAGGAGATAACTGTGACTTGGGAGCATAATCAGCAGAAAATAACAGCCGTGTTGAAAACCCGTACAGGGCCCATTCCGGATGGGTACGGGATGAAGGAGGTGGGCCTTATCGGTGCGACCGGAGGTTACGAAATCCGCGGGGCCGGCTTGGGAGAATCATTTGTCAATGGTATAGGACAAACAGGTTATTGGTTTGGTATGATCGTCCGCTCGCTGACAATGATTGCTACCGGTGGGGCATCCATGAAAGAAATTGGCGGCCCCATTCTTATTGCTCAGTTGGCGGGAGAATCCGCCCGCGCAGGTATGATTGCACTGCTTTCGTTCACAGCCATTATCAGTATTAACTTGGCGTTTATCAATATATTGCCAATTCCCGGTCTTGACGGGGGACACATTCTGCTTGTCACTCTGGAAGCAATAACACGGCGTCAATTCTCATTGAAGGTGCGGATGGTGATTCAGCAAGCCGGGATGGCAATGCTTCTATTGCTTATTATTGTTGTGATTTATAATGATCTTAGCCGAATTTTCACCAATTAAGGTGAATGACGGGCAAGCTTCATCACCAGAGAACCAAACTTCGCTTTTGAGACAATCTTTATCGGCAGACGCTGACTGTCATCGCTGAGCCACACTTTCATATCGCCTCTGTTTTTGAACAACATGCGTCCTTCCCTGAACGGTTCTACCACGAGGCAATCAAACTTGCCCACCGGGACATCGATCTGTTCCTTTCGGTGGACAATTAGACTTAGATCAGTAAGCTTGTGATTGTCAAAGATGGTAAAGTTAAAAAGATCACCCATTTTCAGCGGCACAGTTCGCAAGTAATAGAAGAACGAATAGGGGTCTCTTATCTCAGATGATATGGACAGATCTTTTTTATTAGTGGTGATGATGCCTGAACTGTAATCGAAATCGGCCCGCAATTTCTGAGAGTATCTGGGCTCTTTGATTGTTTTTTTCAGCTTGCGGGTAAAAAGCCCTTCCGAATCGATCCACGTCTCTACTGTATCCCGGATACGAAAGATTTGATCCCAAACAGAGTTTGTTTTCATCCTGAAAGTTATGTGATAGGAAGAAGTGCCGTCGAATTCCTCAATATCACCAAGTTCAAGGCTGGCTGTACCGGCAGAAACAAAGTTTAGACTAACATCATAAAGGAGAGTTTCTCCCTTGTTGAAAGGGTGTTCTTTCTGTGCCTTAAGGAGCGAAATGGCAATAGCAAGAATGAAGACCCATTTTTTCATCTAACTGCTTTCACACTCTCTGTTGTAAGGTCATAAATAGTTGAACCGGAAGAAGAGGGGAGAGTTCCGGCATCGATGATGAGATCGATTTCAGTGGAAAATTGTTTATCTATCGTTTTGGGATCGTTCAAAGGCGGCTCACCTGTCCTGTTCACACTCGTTGATGTAATGGGCTTTTTCAACGCTTTTGCCAATTCAACTGGGACGGAATGGTCCGGAATCCTGACACCCACCGTATTTTCGGGTGCCACAAAGTCCTCGATCAGGTGGGAAGCTCCCGGCAAAATGAGTGTTACAGCGCCGGGCAGCTGAGAATTGATGAATTCCTCGTGATGGATAGGGATCTTGCAATATTCTTTCAGCATATCCAGATCGGTCACGGCGATGCTCCACGGGCCGGGACGCCTTTTTATTTTAGAGACCTTTTCAACTGCTTCTGAATTCAATGCATCAGCACCCAGGCCGTAAAGCGTATCGGTGGGGTAGACCACCACACCGCCGGAAGTTAAGATTTTCACAGCCTCAGTTATTGCATTTGGAGATGATACTGATAGGAGCTTCATGGTTTCTCGCTCGGCGGCGTTTTCCACCTTCTGTGAAACCAGAAATACTGCTCCGGTCTTTTCCGAATCTCTTTTTCTAAAAGCGTTGTAAACCGTTCCATAACCGATGTTGAACCGTCACCATTTGGCAATTGATCAAACCGGATTATATAACTCCCGTCTTGTTCCCGTTGGCAAAAGGCGACAATGACGGGTGCCCCTATTTTTTGGTGGAAAACGTCTGCCCCTCGGGGTGATGAGGCTAACTGACCGAAGAAATAGACAAACTCGCCGCGTTTTCCGGCATCCTGGTCACTGGCCAAGATCAGTATCTTTCCGGCCCTCAATGAAGAGATCATATCAGAGGGCGATGCCCCAGGATATACAGGAGATGTTTCGGCCTTTTTTCGGTATTCCATGAATAAGCGGTCAGCTCCCCGGTTTTTTTGACGTTGTGCCACTGTTACCATCTGATATCCATTCACAGCAAGCCATGTCGGAATGAGTTCCCAGTTCCCGAAATGACCTGCCATCAGAATAACACCCTTACCTTTGCTGTACGCACTATCCAGCTGTTTTCTTCCTTCTGCTGCCACCTTACCGTGTTGGATCAACCTAGTGCCGCACAACGCATCAATGAACATATGCCCGTAGTGTCTGTGAAGTTCTCTCAGATTATAGTCAATATAGTTATCAGACTTGTCAGGGAATGCCATTTTAAGGTGACGGCGGGCATGGTCCTTTCGAATAGCAATCTTGTTGAAAGCCACAGAACCGATTGTCGCACCAACGCGGCTACGTTCTCTTTGGAAGAGGCGGTTAAGCCAGCTGTGGAAAAGCTTTAGTGAATGATATGTGAATTGGTCGGTGAGAGACATAGGACGAACGGTGTCAATTTATCTGGCGACATCTCATCAAACCAAGTGCTTTCACGACGATCTGCATCCCTTCAAATAAATGCGAAAGCGTTGGATATTGGTGAAGGTAGAGGGTAATTTCACGAAGATGAATTCCCGCTTTTTTTCCTGTATTCTTGCACTAATCTGTACATCAGCAGTTTCAGCGGAGATTGTTTATCGCGTTCCCATTCAGAGTACTATTGACCTAGGCTTGCCGCCGTTCATCGAACGGGCTATTGAGGAAGCGGAAAAGGAGGGGGCCGCCGCCATCATTTTTGATGTGGATACATTTGGCGGGCGGGTCGATGGTGCCACACAGATCAAGGATGCTATTCTCAGTTCGAAGATTACTACTGTCGCCTTCATCAATCGACGGGCCATCTCAGCCGGAGCCCTCATTTCTCTTTCCTGCGAAAAGATCTTTATGACTAATGGAGGCACCATCGGCGCCGCAACCGCTGTGGATATGTCTGGGCAGAAGGGAAGTGAAAAGGTTATATCATATATGAGGGAGGAGATGGCTTCCACTGCCGAAAGCCGGGGCCGCAGCAAGGAGATTGCCCGGGGAATGGTGGATGAAGAACTCAGTTTCACTCATCTTGTTGTAGATGGGGACTCCGTTGAAGTGACCGATATTGAAGGCAGAAAAGAAGGAAAACTGATTTCCCTCACCACCGTTCAGGCTCTGAAGTACGGTATTGCTGACGGAAGTACGGAAACTTTTGAAGAAGTTCTGGAACAGCTCGATTTATCTGATGCCGAGGTGGTGGACCTCACCGTCAACTGGTCAGAAAAGCTGGTCCGGTTTCTTACTGATCCAACAGTCAGTTCTCTGCTCATGACGCTGGGCTTCTTGGGGGTTCTGTTCGAGATCCAGTCGCCAGGTTGGGGAATCCCCGGTACTGTGGGGCTCGTATGCCTGAGCCTTTTCTTCGGCTCAACTTTTCTGACCGAACTGGCGAACATGACTGAATTGCTGATCATCGGTGTGGGAGTGGCTTTGATCTTGGTAGAAGTTCTGGTGATACCGGGGTTTGGATTTGTGGGCGTTTTGGGGGGAATAACCATTATGGGCGGTCTGTTTATGATGTTGTTGCCCGATCATCCTCTTAAGACCGACATATCATCAGCATCTTGGGGATTCACCATATCGCTTTTTGGCGGTTTTATCGCTCTTTACTTATTGGCAAGAGCTCTGATTAGGACAGAGTTCTGGAAAAAGATTACTCTCCCGCTGACCGAAAAAAGTTCAGAAGGTTACAGCACCTCCATCGGTTTGGAGGGATTAGTTGGTCAGACGGGTATTGCCGCGTCTGATCTGCGACCCTCTGGCTGGACTGTGGTAGGGGCGGAGAAGATCTTTGTTGTGACAGAGGGAGAATTTGTTGAAAACGGGGATGACGTGAAGATTTTGTCCGTGGACGGTAATCGCATCGTTGTCAGAAAAGTTAATAATAAGGACTAGGAGGTAACATGTTTGCACCATTCATTCTTCTGGGAGTGATTCTCTTTGCGCTTCTAATTATCTTTTATTTTGTACCTCTCGGGCTGTGGATACAGGCTATTGTATCTGTAGGTTTGGGAGAGATTACCATCGTTGATCTCATCAGGATGAGATTGCGAAAAATCCCGCCACGTTTAATTGTAGATTCTATAATAAATCTTAACAAAGCTGGTCTTGAATCCATTTCTACAGGGATGATGGAGACTCATTTTCTTGCTGGCGGGCATGTGCCCAACGTCACCATTTCTCTCATCGCCGCTGATAAAGCTCGCATCCCACTCGACTTTACCACCTGTACCGCTATTGATCTCGCCGGGCGCGATGTGAAGGAGGCTGTAGAAACATCTGTTTATCCGAAAGTTATTGATGCACCTGTAAAAGGGACACTGGCCGCGGTGGCCAAGGACGGTATTGAGGTAAAGGCCAGGGCCCGTGTAACGGTCCGGACAAACATCCCGGGTCTGGTAGGTGGCGCAACTGACGAAACAATCATTGCTCGAGTAGGGGAAGGTATTGTGAGTGCCATCGGTTCATCGGAGTCTTACAAGACTGTTTTGGAAAATCCCGATTCCATCTCAAAATTTGTTCTTGATAAGGGACTTGATGCCGGTACTGCTTTCGAGATTCTCAGCATTGATATTGCCGATGTGGATGTGGGCAAGAATGTGGGGGCTCATCTTCAGGCCGATCAGGCGGAGGCTGACTTGAGAGTTGCCCAAGCCCGTGCTGAAACGCGCCGTGCCATGGCTGTTGCAGAGGAACAGGAGATGACCGCCAGGGTGGCTGAAATGCGTGCCAAAGTGGTGGAGGCTGAAGCTGAAGTGCCGAAAGCCATGGCTCAAGCATTTCGGGAAGGAAATCTCGGTATCATGGATTACTACTCTATGAGGAACATCCAGGCTGATACGGGAATGCGTGAGTCTATCTCCGGTGGAAAGGAAGGTCCCGAGAGTAGAACTCCCGAAGAAAACAGATAGGTTGCTGTGGACATTAAATGGATATTTTTCCTCGTTGTATACCTCGTTTTCCAATGGCTGAAGCGGAGGAGACAGCGTTCCCCTCAGCCTTTGCCAGAAGTTGAACCTCAGACGCCACCTGATGAGCAACAGGAAATGCCCGACTGGGTTCGTAACCTCGGCTTAGGTGAGTTGTTTGAAGAGGCTGATAAAAAGGAGGAAGTTGAGGAAATCTTCGAACAGCTGGACGAAGAAGCAGAGGAAACTGTTGAATTAGAGGAGCCTTTACCTCAACCAGAGCAACCTTCCGTCCAGAGTGAAGGACCTCAGTCCGAACCGCTCTGGGAAAGAGAGCCGAAAGGAATGCCGCCTCCGGGGCGGAAGAAGATAACCGGCCATCCTGTTCTTAAGTATTTTAAAAGTCCGGGAGACCTACGGGAGGTCATTCTTTTGCGGGAAATTCTTGGACCGCCCAGAGCGATGCAACGCCACCACTATAGTCCTTTTAATTAAGGATCAAACAAGGGCGCTTTCCTGGCCTGAATCTCTGATAAACAGGCAGGTTGTCTCTACCTTCAAAGTTATGGTGTGCATCTCCCTCACACTTATTTCATCTGAAATGCCAAAGATATTAATGTCCGCTGTTGGTCCATTTTTTAGACCATCAGGAAAAGTCCCTCTCAATACAATCTTTTCACAGTCCAGAGGTAATCGTCCACGTCTTGCAATGGCCTCAAGACCTATCTTTGCTTTTGAGATTTCTTCTTCATTTTCTACTATTTTCAGAAGCTTAAGATTGCCGTTCCAGTTTTTTTCCAGCTGAATAGCTGTAAGGATGGAGAGGTTCCTGTTTGGTGATCCACTCCGTAGCCACATATTAATATCTTCCTCTCTTCCAAACCCCCGTTCCGGGTAATGATTCAAAACAATAATGCCGAGTTCCTCTCGCATGGCCATGGATATGAGTTGTTCCAATCGGTCATCTTTCTCTGGATCGTCGCTCATAGATAGAAACATTACATTGGGCGGCAAGGGCATTCCCTTTAGAGATTGGGTTACTACACTGATGCCGTGAAGGAAGTGATTTGCTTCAATGACAGTGGAGACGGCCAGCAACCCTTCTTTCCGTAGAGGCTTGATCAGATCGATTAGATCATTCTCAAGTTTTTCTGATTTTTTGTTTGACTCTTCACTCTCCTTTGTCCGTTTGAGAACCTGTTGTACCAGTTGCCCCACCCTGTGGCGAACGCCTTTTTCAAGAATCCTAACGCTAAAGATTCTGACACTACCTCGAGGAAAGATGATGTTGCGAATAAATCCGATCTTTTCTCTCCATGCGGCGGGTTTTTCCACGGGGACCATAAGGTTCGGTTTCCACGACTTGGGGCTGGAAGGGACACGGGCACCCATTCGCACAGCCCATTCTGCGATTGCTGTGAAGATACCCGAACGGACATCGCCCCAGGGTGCCTGATGACCTTGACGAACAAGCAAAAGATAAACGGCGATGATAATTATAATAGCACTACCGGCAAAGAGTGGATTGATGAGAAACATGGCAATAGTGCACCAGACAAAACCGATGAAAGGGATAATAATGGGGACTTTAAAGGTGGGGCGGTAACTTGAAATACCTATTCTTTTTTCAATAAAGACGACCAGGTTTATAGTTCCGTATGTGATGAGAAAAAACATGGTAAGAAGGGGTGCAATGGTATTGAGATCGCCGAATACAATGCCGAGACCGATGATAATACCAGTGACGAATATGGCAATGCGTGGTTCGCCGTTTTTACTCTGACTCCCTAGAAATTTTCCGAAAGGGAGTACTTTGTGCTGTCCCAGCGCCATGAGTGTTCTTGGCCCTCCGACAATGCTTCCTAGCGCCGAAGAGAGTGTAGCGCCCAGCACCGCCGCGAATACTACAGTGCGCCATTTTGATACATCGATCATCACCATATAACTGCCTCGCAGCGATTCGGACAGCACACTGAAATTCATCCAAAATGCAAGGGCCACATAGACGATGAATGAAATGCCGATCGCACTAAGGATACCAACAGACAGAGACCGTTTGGGATCTTTCAGATCACCTGACATAGCTGCCCCGGCTTCAATCCCTGTAACGGCGGGGAAAAAGATGGCAAAAACTGTCCAGAACGGGGCCGATTCAAAACCGCCCCAGAGCACCATCTGTCCTGCCCCGTCTCCTTTGCCCAGGAAAAATGAAACCAGCGATAATGAAATCAGTACCATGATCAAGTATTGAAACTTCATGGCTACTTTGGCGCTGATGAGAGAAATGATCAAAAGGAATGCAAGAACAATGCCGGCCACATTTAGTGGTGGGTGATGCGGAAAGACGGCCATCCACGCCTCAGTGAAACCTATGATGTACATGGCACCCCCCAGCGCTTGAGACAAATAAAGTGGAATGCCAACAGCACCGCCGATTTCCAGACCCAGGGAGCGGGAGATGATAGCGTAGGATCCACCGGGGCCAATCTTGATGTTGGACGCCATGGAAGCGATAGCCAATCCAGTAGTGACGGTGACCAATTTTGCAAGAAGAATGATGACAAGTGCACCGCCAAAGCCGGCGTTACCCACTACCCATCCCAGTCGGAGGTACATGATGGCGCCAAGGATTGTGAGGATGGTTGGTGTAAAGACACCTTCGAAGGTGCCGAATTTTTTTGAGGCGGCCATCAGAGGGTAGTGCTGACGGCAGTGGCGGTCAGGTTATCTCCTGATAAATTTCATCCACCTGTTTTGAGAGGTGTTCCTGATCACCGTTGTTATCGATAACAAAATCGGCCATCTGCACTTTCGACTCCTCCGGCAATTGGAGGTCTATCCGCTGCTGAATGTCTTCTCTTGTGAGCGTTCCCCGTTGAAGGGCCCGGTTCATCCGGGAACCGTACTGAACTGACACGACAATGACATAGTCCAGGTGTTGATCGAGCCCCGATTCGTAGATAAGGGCCGCATCAACCACAAAAAGAGTCGCGGCATCTTTTTTCTTTACCTGATCATACCGCTTATCGATAGCGTCGAAAACGTACGGGTGAATGATAGCATTCAGTACAGATTGATTTTCCTCGTTAGAAAAAGCAATTTTTGCAAGCTTCTTTGGATTGATGGCGTTGTCGGGATCCATGACGTCTGTACCAAACTCATCCCGAAGATCGTCTTGGATCTTTTCATTTTTTTTAAGAATCTGTTTAGCTTCTTTGTCGGCGTCAAAAACGTAGGCGCCCAGCTCTGCCATTCTTTTGCTTGCGGCACTCTTGCCGGAGCCGATGCCACCGGTTATTCCTACCTTCAGCATTATTCCTCCAGAATGTTGTTGATGAGATACTTATCAATCCTCTCAGCTACTTCATGGACGGATCCCACACCGTCAACTCGTCTGAGCAATGCTTTGCTTTCGTAATAGTTCACCAGCGGTTCGGTCTGTTCCTCGTAGACATCCAGCCGCTTCTGAATAACTTTCGGCTTGTCGTCATTTCGCTGAAACAGTTCACCGCCGCAGTCGTCGCACTGACCGCTCACTTTCGATGGAGAGAAAATGAGATTAATGATTTTGCCACAGTCTAAACAGGTGCGACGGCTCGAGAGTCGCTCTACCAGTACAGTGTCATCTCCCTCAAGAGCGAGAACATGATCAATGGATTGCCCCAGTTCCTTAAGCAGTTTTTTCAAACCTTCCGCCTGGGGCACCGTTCTGGGGAAGCCGTCAAAGATGTAGCCACCGGCAGTGTCGTCCTCTCTCAAGCGATCGTTCACCATACCGAGGACAACATCATCAGGAACGAGTTTTCCTTTGTCCATAAAACTTTTCGCGAAGGTTCCCAAGTCGGTATTTCTGCTGATAACTGATCTGAACATATCGCCTGTAGAGAGGTGCGCCAAAGAATGCCGTTCAGCCAGAAGTTTCGCTTGAGTTCCTTTGCCGATGCCCGGCGGCCCCAGGAAAATCAATCTCATAACTTTGTTCGCTTCATCTTAAACAATGATCCCTGCCAGCGTTGCCGTAAGCCAGGAAGCCAATGCCCCGGCTATCATCGCCTTCATTCCAATTTTCGCCAAATCTTTTCTTCTGCTCGGTGCAATACCGCCGATGCCGCCCAACTGAATCCCGATAGATGCAAAGTTTGCAAACCCGCACAACGCATAACTGGCAATGATTGCTGTCCGGTCTGAGATAGCATTTTCAGCCTGAAGCTGGCTGAGATCGGCATAGGCAATCAGTTCCGTGAGAACAATTTTTTCGCCCATGAGCTGTCCGAGAATACCTGCTTCCGACCAGGGTGCACCCATAGTCCAGGCCAGGGGCTGAAAAAGCCACCCGAGAATTTGCTGTATGGTTAGATCAACAAACCCAAGTATTCCATTTACCATAGCAATAAATGCGACAAAAGCGACCAGCATAGCGCCCACATTCACAGCAAGTTTTACTCCGTCTGTGGCGCCGCGGGAGAGCGCTTCCATGGCGTTGTCATCAGGCCTCTCAACTTCAATTCGGAGGTCGCCAAGTGTCTCCGACTCTTCTGTTTCCGGAAAAATGATCTTTGCCATCACCAAGGCTGCAGGGGCACTCATGATGGAAGCGGCCATGAGATGCCCCGCGATTCCGGGTATGTTGCTCAGCATGGCCACGTAGATGGCCATGACGCCGCCGGCTACGGTGGCGAACCCTCCCGTCATCACTGCCATGAGCTCTGACATGGTCATTTGGTTGATAAACGGCCTTACCATGAGGGGAGATTCCGTTTGCCCCACAAAAATATTTGCAGATACACTCAATGTTTCTGAACCGCTTGTACCCATTGTTTTTTGTACAGTGACGGCGATCCACCGGATCACCCGCTGCATGATGCCAAAATGATAAAGCAGTGCCATGAGAGAGGAGAAAAAGATAATGGTGGGAAGAATTCTGAATGCAAAGTTCATTAGTGGACCCTCAACAACGCCGGTACCGTACGATTTGAACAGAAAATCGCTGCCGGCGTCAGAAAAGCTTAACAGTTTTAAAAAAATTTTGTCCACCGCAGAAAAGAACGGCTGACCAATGGGTGTCTTAAGGATAAACAATGCAAAGAAGAGTTGTAGCCCAAGTCCCCATAGGACGGTTCGTTTCGAAATGGCGCTGCGGTTGTTGGACATTCCGTAGGCGATAGCGAGCAAAACAACGGCACCGATAATTCCTGTGAATCTATCCATTATTCCTCCGGTGGTTCATAGCACTTTCGGCATCGCGCTTCGTATTTATCTTTCTCGCCGATAACGACCCGGTCCGTTTCTTGACTGAGTCTTTGCGTATAGTTAGCGGGGTTTCCGCAGACCACACAGATGGCTAGTGTCTTGGTGATATATTCGGCTTCGGACAAAAGGCCGGGTATGGGACCGAACGGTTCGCCACGGTAGTCCTTATCCAGGCCGGCGACGATGACGCGCTTTTTCTGATCGGCCAGCTTTTTACAGACATTAATGAGTGTACCATCAAAAAACTGTGCTTCATCTATTCCCACAACTTCATCTTGCGGTGTTTTCTTGATGATTTCTTCTGCTGATTCAACGATTTGAGATTCCATCCGAAGCTCAGAGTGGGAAACAATGTGGTCTTCACTGAATCTGGTATCTACTTTCGGCTTAAATATTCCCACAGCCTGCCTTGCAATCTGGGCACGGCGAAGACGCCTAATCAACTCTTCTGTCTTGCCGCTGAACATACTTCCACAAATCACTTCAATCCAGCCTGATTCTCTGGGACTTGTGGTAGGCATTTATTTGAAAAAGTGATGCGTCATTGGCGGACGTCAAACAGTTGTTAATCTTAGTTGTTCGGCATCTTCTCCTTCAACAATGTCTGGATTTTTGTTTGGATAAGATCCACAGCCACAGAATTATCGCCCCCTTTGGGTAATATAATATCTGCATATTTCTTCGTTATTTTCACAAATTCTTCATGCATGGGACGAACTGTATTCATGTACTGTTCAATCACGTCTTCCATGGTTCGGCTCCGTTCATTAATGTCCCGCTGAAGCCTCCGGATGAACCTGACGTCTGCATCTGTCTCCACATAAATTTTGATATCCATCCTGTCCCTAATTTGTTGATGGGTCAGCACCATGGTCCCTTCTAGTATGACGATCGGATGGGGATCCAGCCGTTTTTTTTTCGGCGCTCTTGTATGAGTGGAGAGATCGTAGACAGGCATTTCCACCGACTTACCATTAAGTAGAATTTCTAGATGTTCTGTCAGGAGATCGAAATTGATCGCTTCCGGGTGGTCAAAATTGGTTCTGGCCCGCTCTTGAGATGTTTTATGACTTAAATTCCTGTAATAGGAATCCTGTCTAATAATGGCAATTTCGTTCCTATTAAATTTATTGAGGAGATTATTAGATAAAACCGTTTTTCCAGAGCTTGTTCCACCACCTATTCCAAGTAGGACATGATTAGTCATCTGGGTTGATTATTAAAGGGACATCATTTCAGGAAACGTTTGGCAATAGATCGCGACTTTTGATCAGCGATCTAACTTGAATTTCTCAATCTTGATATCGTCCAAGCCATCTTTGTCAAAAGGATATTCCAGTTGATCCTGAATGTTATACAATGATATCAACATAAATTCGCTAAGCAATACAATAAAATAAGTGATTGCAGCAGGGGTATCCAATCCAACCTTGTTTATGATTGTAGGAGTATAGATTATTGGAAAAATATAAATGTAAGCTTCACAATATGCTTTAAGACTTATGGGAGTTCTATGAATATCAATGGCTATCAGGTTATCAATGGACTCATGTACATGCTCCATAAAGCGATAAATCCTTATTCTGAGTCTTTCTGATATAAATGCTTTTTGTTCTTCTGTAAACTCAAAAACTTGGTTGGTAATTCTATCAAATTGTTCGGTTTCAAAATCATTGTCATAGAGGTGTGCCATTAAACTGTCACTGATATCAGTAAGAATGCCTGAAATTATGTCTTTATTGGTTTGGTCCATCTTTTTATTACCCATAAAGCAGTAATAAATGGCTTTTAGAGCACCCCTGAAAAGGCTTAAATGTTCCAGGGCATTTTCTCTTCTTTGAAAAGAACCACGAATTGTGAATACCAGTGGGAAGACTATGGCGATACTTATTAATGTTAAATCAATGTTGTAGATTAACGTGTATTGGTAGGAGAAGAGCAAACTAACCAGTGCAATAACCATCGCCATCAGGGTACGATGGTTTATTATGTTAAGGAACTTTATCAAGATTATTCCTACCTATTCCCAAGTATTATTTTCAGACGAAAAATAACTTAAAAGAAAAACTATGATAAAACAAATAACATCATCCATCCGGATCTTTTATCTATTAATGGTTCTTTCTGGATTAAATGCCCAGGATACTACTGGGAAAAAACTTGAAAAAGTGACAAAGCTATTCCGGGATGACCAAACTCTTTCAGTAAAAATGAGTTATTCAATCAAGAATGTTAAAAGGAATACCAACGATTCCACTTTTATTGACACTAAACTTTCTTATTTAGATGAAGAAGGTCAATGGAAAAAAATCCCTGTTGCCATAAGGGCTCGTGGGAATTTCAGACGAAATAAGTGCTTTTATACTCCTATTAAAATGGAGATAAAAAAATCTGATGCAAAAAAAACGATATTTAAAGGAAATAAGAAATTGAAATTGGTTCTTCCTTGTTTGAAGGAACGAGGGAAAAATGATGATGTTATTCAAGAATATCTTGCTTACAAGTTATATGAAATAATTTCCCCTTACCACTTTAAAACAAAATTGCTCGATCTTGATTTTGGAGAAATAAGAGGAAGAAAAACAAGAAGCCACCAATTAAAAGCATTTCTGATAGAAGATGATAAAAGAGTGGCAAATAGAAATGGCGGCAAGGTTGTTGAAAGTTTCATTCATCCATTGGCAATGGATCCATTGACTTCTGTACAAAATTCTTTCTTTCAGTTTATGATTGGGAATACTGATTATTCCGTGGCTTACCAACATAACGGGAAACTTCTCTATGTAAATTCCATGATTATTCCATTACCGTATGATTTTGATATGTCAGGATTGGTGGATGCAAGTTATGCCGTTGTCAATGAACAGCTGAATATTTCATCAGTAAGACAGAGGAAATACAGAGGTTTCAAGAGAGACCAAAAGATTTTTCATAAGGTGCGGAATCAATTTTTAAATAACAAAACACAAATTTTAAATATAGTGGATGGTTTTGAAGATAATTTTGATGATAGAAGGGAATTTTCAAAAACGAGGGATTATATTCTTAATTTTTTTGATATACTTGAGAATGATGCCCAGTATAAATCCTACATTGCAAATCAAGCCAGAGGAAAGTAATAATTTATCCTGAATTGAATTAGGTGAGTGAGCGGTCATCAAAAGCTCTGGGAAGTAAGTTTCCACTTTGAAGTTCTTCCGTTGAGCCATCTTCTCCTATAATGATGATGGGAATATCACCGCAAAGGTCCCATATAAACTGGCGGCAGGCACCGCAAGGGCCACCACTCCCTTTGGAAGATATAGCGAGGCGTTTGAAATTTCTGTAGCCTTTAGCCACAGCTGAACATATTGCCGCTCTTTCGGCACATATGGTCAAGCCGTAGCTGCTTGATTCAACGTTACAACCTGTTACAATATTACCGTCATCTGTCTCAACCGCTGCGCCGACAGTATAGTTTGAATAAGGGGCGTGGGCGTTTCTTCGTACTTGGATGGCAGCTTTAACAATGGTCTTCATCAGATAGACTCGATCCTTATTCTTCGCAATACCTGAATCAGTCCAAGTCCAGCCAGGAAGCCGCCAATGTGGGCAAACCACGCCACTCCGCCAGTGGTATCCAATCCGAGGGTTGACAGCCCGTTGGTAAGCTGCATGAGAAACCAGAAACCCAGAACATAAAATGCTGAAATCCTTATTGATGTAAAGTAGAAGAAGAGAAACAGAAATGTGTGGACTTTTGCGTGGGGGAAAAGAATCATATAGGCGGCAAGGACACCTGCAATGGCGCCGCTGGCACCGACGATGGGAATGATAGAGGTAGGATCCACCAGGGTTTGGACTATACCGGCCGCAAGGCCGGAAGCGAAATAGAAAATGGTAAATTTCACATGTCCCAGGATTCCTTCCACATTGTCGGCAAAGATCCAGAGGTAGAGCATGTTACCACCTAAGTGCGTGATACTTCCGTGAAGAAACATGGAAGTGAGAAGTGTTAAGGTGAAGTGACCAAAATCGACAGTCGCCATCTTTGGAATAATAGCAAAGACAGTGGTGAATTCCCTCGGTGCCACCATCTGCAGAAAAAACAGAGCCACATTAATGGCCACCAAAGCATAGGTGACATAAGGGATGAGGACTCTGGGATTGTCATCGCGGTATGGGAAGAACATTTTATCTAATTCGCCGAAATGTCGCGGGAATCATTGCTCCATGTTAATTTACTGAAAATGTGATTTCTTTTGTGGACCTGTTTCCTACCTGATCGGTGGCGGTGATCACAAGCTGATATTGGCCAGCACCCAGAAAACCGTCCAGCCGGTAACGCACCTCTTTTTTTATGGGATGGTACTCGAAGTAGAGACTTTCCCCGTCAAGGGTCATCTGTATATCCTTGTCCTTTCCGATACCTGCCAAGTCATCTTCAACCTTTCCCGAAATTGTGGTGAAGTCTGTGCTAGAATAGCTTGCATTCTGGCCCGGGAAGAAATCGTAAATGCGGGGAGGTACGGTATCTTCAATAACGGCCACCGCTTCAAAACTGTAAAGAGGCGCTGAAAGTAATCGGTCCACGATGGAGAACTTAGATGGTAAATAAGTCCATCCCTCCTTTTGATCGTAGTAGAAAATTCCCTTTTTCTCAGCCGACTCAAAATTTTTCAGCTGAAGACTTACTCTAGCACTGTCTTTCAGTGCCCGATCAAAGGGTTGGAGCTGATAGACCTTGCTCGTAAATCGTCCCGTTTTCAGGGATACAGGATTTTCAACAGCTTCAATCCAGAAAGCGGTGGTGTCGTAAAAGGTTTGTTTCGTGGTTTGGAGAACGCATTTCCCGTCAATGGAAACAGCGGCGACATTCTCTGCACCGACAGAAAGTTCCGGATTGAAGCGGAACCTCATCTCCCGCACTGCCGTCCCGGAAACAGTAAAAGTTACCTCTTCCGTCTTCGCCAGTTCCTGAGGCTTAAGGGGAGCGGAATGAAAGACACCGGGACGCACCTGCTTCAGTGGGAGATTAAGAAGCTTGCTTCCCTTAAGAGTAAGATTAGCAGCCTGTTGGAAATAGCCTCGGGCAGCAACTTCTATAACCACTGATTTTTCCAAGTGGGAAACAGATAGCTGGAAGGGGGTGGTCATATGGTCCGCCACTTCGGCCTTGTAAGGTAAATGATACGCCTCGCTCACACCGCCCAAACTGTTAATTCCCATGAATTGCAGAATCCTGTTTCTCGTTAGTTTTTTAGGGAGCTCTACTACCAGCGCCCGGTCTGATTTCTCTTTTGAAATGGGGTCAACTTTTACTTCCGGGTATCCTTTAGCGTTGAAGGCGTAACAGACAAAATCTGTGATAGGGAAGGGGCTTCCATCAGGGTGAACCGCTACCGTGATGGCGGAAGCTTTCTCGGAGAGGATCTCAGCTCTCACGCGTGTGGGCGGGGCGATGTAAAGTGTTCCCTGAATACGTGTAACGTTCTGCGCATGATCGAAAACTCGCAGTGAGACAGAATGATACCCTGGTGACAGGGAAAGCCGTCCGTGGCTGCTCCCTTTGACAAAGTCAGATTTTGTTTCGTTACTTATAACAAAGAGTCGATGGAAGTTTCCGTCGTTTAGTCTCCGGAGAGAGTTGTCCACAGACATCTCAAAGAGGTGATTATTGGTAAAGGAGTAGCGGTCAAACTCCAGACGGAACTGTTCGGCATCATCCACAAAGAGAGCGGCGCCGGTAATGTTGTATTTGATAGCAAAACCTGTGATTTCGTCAACGGCAGACAGTGCCAACCCCACAGTGTTGAATACATGAATTGTGTCAGGAAATTCATACAGTGCGGCGCTCTTTCTATGAAGAGGAAAGACCTGTGGAAGAGTTACGCCGTTGATTACTGCTTCCGGGCTGAGCGGGATGACAGCCAGTCTGTCCATTTTGGGCCTGTGTCGATCATCCATGCCAAAACCGTTGGTAAAAGGATTGATAGGTCGGTTGAGGGTATCCCGCATTTCAAAATGGAGATGGGGCCCGAAGGCGCCGCCCGAATCACCGGAATAACCGATGAAGTCACCCTTGTTCACAAGCATTTCATTGGGGCGAAAATATTTGTCCACGTCATAGGATCGATTCCGCTTCTGCTCAAAGCGGATGATTTCGTTCAGTAAATCGGTAAAACCGTCGAGATGAGCATATACCACCGTTTTACCATCATTCAGTTTTTGGTAGAGAATCCGCCCGTAGCCGTCAGACGAGACTCTGATCCGCTCCACGTAGCCACTATCTATGGCCACTACCTCATGCCCTGTTTTCCCTTCGGTGGATATGTCGAGACCAGCATGGAATCTCCTGGGTCTCGGATTTGCAAAATTAGAGGAGACAACCCTTCCTAGTTTTAACGGCCAGATGTAATCTTGTGCAGAAAGAATGTTTGAAAGGGAAAGAATAGTTGCGAGAATAAGAGTATAGAGTTTCATGGATTGATAGTATTGAAAGGTCAATTTAGACAGAGGATCGAAGGACTATCAACCAAATTGTCAGCCGATTTTCTTCTAAGATTTTTCCAAGGAATGTTTAAATTGAGTTGTCAGGCATGGGACTTGAAACATTTAATATCGGAGGAAATATGATGAAACGACTGGTGGTTCCTATTATTGCTCTAACCCTTTTTATACCTACCCAACGTGCCGATGCCCTTTTTGGTGTGGGGTTGAAATATGTGGGAGATTCATTCTCTGTGGGGGAGTGGAGTGACGGAACCACGTTGTATTCACTTAGTGGAAGCGGTTTTGACGGCGCTGCGCTTGGTGGCCTGTTTGTCTACATAGATGCGATCCCCTTTATTGATCTTGAAGCGAGCTTCGAAATGTCTGGGGCGCCTTACGATCTGGAATTTCAAAACAGTGTAACGAGTCTTCCTGCGACGAAATTTGGTTGGACTAGACTTTCAACATATTACACCGCCAGAAAAGAAGTTTTTGGTCTAGGTTTGCCTATTCTTGGTGGCGGTGCTATTCACGTTGGTGGGGGAATAAACAGTCACCAGACTTCAAAGCTGGCTGACCTGGATATGATGAGCGGTATCATCGGTGACCTTGCTACTGGCGGCGAAGGAATGAAGCTGGAATCTCAGGTTGAGGATTTTGTCAAAAACAAGGACAATTGGATCGAAGGGTCAGGTGTTCATCTGCAAGCCGGATTGCAAATGAAGGTTCTCACTTTCAATGCATTTGTTAACTACAGGATTACCATGGCTGAAGATGTTGTTCCAGACGCCAAGAGTTTTTCTTCTATTTGGGCCGGATTAGCTTTTGGGCTCTAACTGAAATAGAGAAACTGATTTGAAAAAGGTGGCGTTAGCCGCCTTTTTTTTTACGTGAATCTAGCGGGAAAGTGGGGCCACTGACTGATAGGTCCAGCTCTCCAAATCTTTGGAAACATAATGGCGGCCATTCTTGGTCATAGCTAGATAGAATGGTTGAGATCCATCTTGGCTGGGCAGTAGCGCCAGTGAAACAAAATCATCTCGGCTGTCCACACGGACGGTTTTCTTAAAGGAATTTCCTACAGTGATCACATTCTTGTTATCCATCTTATAAATGTTACCAAGGTTGGTCATGGCAGCGAAACCTATGATGGGAGGGGCAATGCCAAACTGGTAGGAGACAACGGATACAATGGTCTCCTTACTTGCTATCGAGGGATTGTCACGCCTTATTATTTCTTCTAATGAAGTCCGCAATTCACTTATCAGTTCAGGGTTGACAGATTTTCCGGGAGGACCCTGAGGTCCCGGTTTACCGGGAGCGCCTGTTTTACCCTGAGGTCCCGGTTTACCGGGAGCGCCTGTTTTACCCTGAGGTCCCGGTTCGCCCTGTTGTGCAGGACCACTGCACCCGGCTATGAGGAGGACAACTGATAGTAGAAGAAGCTTTTTCAAAAAAAAGATGAAAGGAGGTTTTCGAGTGACGGAAACTTCTGGATCAAGAAGGGAAGAGACCGTGCCCAAGCCATGGCCATAATGATAGAAAGTTCGGCTGAAATGGCTACAATAAAGGCAGTAATGGCATTTCTTAAATGTTTGTATTTATAGGTGTTGATCATGCCTAGAGAGTAGACTTGCTTTGCGAATAGAGAGGTAGTTTGTTCGCGGTCTTGAGCTATTGTTCTGAGATGTCTGGCATAACCGCCGGCACTTTTATATTGACTTATGCCGGCAAAGAAAAGTGGATTTGATTCTTCTTCTTCCTGTGCTTTTTCAGTACGGACTCTGGGAACAATGACAAGGATGAGATTTATGATGGTAATTAGAGCCGCGACAAAATACACTAACACAAACAGGAAAATGAACCAGGTCATTTGCACCTTTAAGAAGTGAACGATGAAGAACACCATAAAGACACCCAGAATGGAGAGCAATGTAAAGGCTTTCTGATCCGTCCGCATGAGGATTTGATTTTCATTCCCTAGGATCTGGAAAAGTGTAGAGAGCTCCCTCTCATAATCTGGTTTATTACCACGGTTGGTGGTTTTTCTACGCTGAGGATTTTTTTTTCTTACTGGTGCTGCCATTTTATGTTTTCACCTTGAATTGTTGCCATATAGAGAAGCCCTAGTCCCGCTCGAAGCTCTAATATACACAGGCTATCTGAAAAAAAAGTTGAATAATACGGTGGAATAGACCAGCTTATAGACATTGTTTTTGATTATTGATCTTGACTGGAGGTATATATGCAAAGGCATTTAAACACGCTGTTGCTGTTGGGGGTTTTTTTACTGTTATTTCCGACATCTAATCTTTCCGCCCAGAAGCTCACGTCTGGCATTCTCCAAGACCTCGAGTTCCGTAACATCGGCCCCGCCAATATGAGTGGCCGTATTGTAGACTTAGCGGTCCTAGAAAAGGACACCTACACGTTCTACGTAGCCGCTGCTACCGGCGGGTTGTGGAAGACGACCAACAACGGTGTTACGTTCAAATCTATTTTTGAAAATGAAGGCACCCATTCTATTGGTGATGTGGTCGTGCATCAGGCAGCGGACAGCATTGTCTGGGTCGGCACAGGAGAACGGGCTAATCGTCAGAGTTCATCCTGGGGAGACGGTGTGTACAAGTCTATCGACGCCGGTAAGACGTGGGTGAATATGGGCCTGCGTGATAGCCACCACATCGGCCGTATTGTGATGCATCCCGGCAATCCGGACATGGTTTATGTGGCAGCCATGGGACACCTGTGGGGACCGAACGGGGAACGTGGTCTGTATAAGACCACGGACGGCGGGGCCACTTGGAGCCGTATCCTCTATGTGGATGAGAACACCGGGGTAGTTGATGTGGCCATGGACCCGTCCGATCCGAACACGCTGTACGCGGCTACCTACCAGCGCCGTCGTCGTCCTTACGGCTTCCATGGTGGCGGTCCGGGCAGCGGTCTGCACAAGACTACGGATGGTGGCATCACATGGACGGAGTTGACGAATGGTTTACCCGAAAGTGAGAAAGGACGTATCGGGATCTCCGTATACCGCAGCGATCCGAACATCGTCTATATCTCACTCGAACAGGGTTTTCAATATAACGCCTCTACCGCCTACGGTGAACGCCGCGCAGGTTTGTATCGCTCTGAAGACAAAGGAGAAACATGGACGCACATGAGTGATTGGAACCCGCGTCCCATGTACGCCAGCCAGCCGCTTGTGGATCCCAGCGACGACCAGCGCATCTACATGATGAACCGCTACAGCTATTCGGATGACGGCGGTATTACGTTCCGGGCGCCCTCTCAGTCCCTGCACGGCGACGACCGCATTCTGTGGGTCAATCCTGCCGATTCGCGCCATGTGATAAAAGGGGACGATGGCGGAGTTGGGATTTCGTACGACCGGGGCAAGACCTGGCTGTTCGTTACGTCGTTGCCGTTGAGTCAGTTTTACAGGGTCATGGTGGATATGCAGCATCCGTACCGGGTTTATGGTGGCTTGCAGGACAACGGAAGCTGGGTGGGGCCCAATGCCAATTATCTGAGTGATGGAATCCTCAATAACGAATGGAATCGCACAGGTGGAGGTGACGGGTTTCTTAGTCTACCACATCCAGAAAATGCGAATACCGTCTACGTCGAATCACAGTACCTAGGTCTATCGTTGTTCGACTTGAATACGCGGCAGCGGCGATCCATTCGTCCGGGCGATCCGAAGGGCCGCATTTCTGCGCGCCGCAACTGGGAGGCCTGGGGTCCTGGTACGCAGGAGCCGGAACTGGGCAACGCCATGGCGCCAGCCAACTGGGACGGACCATTTCTCATCTCCTCCCACGATCCCAAAACCATTTACGCCGGAACCAACATCCTGTGGAAGAGTGCCGATGGTGGAGCCTCCTGGGTGTCTCTGGGTGATCTGACCACCGGTGTCAACCGTCGCAACCTGCCCATCATGGGCGTGGTGCCGCACGAAACCACCCTGTCGCTGGACGACGGTATCCCCTACTATCCGACCCTGACCGCCATCGCCGAGTCGCCGAAGGATTCGACGGCGCTCTACATCGGGACGGACGACGGCAATGTAAAGGTTTCCCGTGACGGAGGAAGAACGTGGATCGAGGTATCCGACCGTCTGTCCGGCCTGCCGGATGATGCATGGATCAATGGTATCGAGCCGTCCCGTTTCCGTTCGGGAACGGTCTATGTGGCAGTCAATAACTACCGGAACAATGATTTCGAGAATTATCTCTTTAAATCGAGCGACTACGGCCACTCCTGGACGTCTATCACTGGCAATCTGCCTGATCGGCGTGTCGTGCGAACTGTTCGGGAGGATTTCCGTAATCCGAACCTACTGTACCTTGGTACGGAGCTGGGGCTGTTCATCTCGGTAGATGGCGGTGATCGCTGGGTCGAACTTCGGAACAACATGCCGCTGATGGCCATCAACGACCTGATCATCCATCCGCGTGACAATGATCTGGTACTGGGTACACACGGCCGCGGAGTCTGGATTTTGGATAATCTGAACGCACTCCAAGAGGTATCCCACGAGATGCTGGCCGATGAAGCCGCACTGTTCTCTGTGCCGAACGCGGAGCAGATCCGCTATTCCCGTGCCCGTGCCCATGCCGGCGACATGATCTTCCGTGGCAAAAATCCCGAAGCCGGTGCTTTGATCGATTATTATCTGAAAAATGACGTGAGGAAAGATGAAATTTTTCTCAGAATCTACGATCCAGTAGGCACGCTAATCCGTACACTTGAGCCCGACACAACCACCGGTATCAACAGGATCGTATGGGATCTCCGCCATGCTCGTCTGCCGGCCGCTCCTGTAGATACCGTCAACGTTGATACCACACTCATACGCACCCGGAAAACCCCACCGGACGGTCCAGCTGGACCGTGGGTGATGCCCGGACTCTACAGGGCGCGGCTTGAAGTGAACGGCAGATCCCGTGAGAAGACATTCACCGTCCGTGAAGATCCACGCATCGATCTGCCAGTGGAACATCGACGCAAGTGGACCGCCATCCTGCTGGAAATCGGTGAGCTGTATACCGGTTTGGTAGAGGACAACGAAGGTATTCAACCGGTTATATGGCATGTGGATAGGTACCGGAAAGACGGCAAGAAATTGGATGAAAAAGCGGCCAGAGAAATCGAAGAAACGGGCCGCCTGTATTCGGAACTGCTGAGCCGTGTACGGAGCTTGTACAGTCAGGTAATGGGTTGGCCCGGTCCGCTCACCGCCGACCAGAAATCACAGTGGACCTATTATCAAGAGGTCTACCAACGCATCCGTCCACGGAAAGAGGAATTCCACAAGCGCCATTTGCCGCGCCTTAACCGGAAGCTGGCCAAAGAGGACCGGATACAGGTCGGTGAGATGGGAAACTGATCCAGGTCCTACGGGGTAGCGATCTTAATAGGTCTTTTCCCCGTGCTCTGATGTCCTTTTTACGGTTTCCTCATTCGTTATTTCCGCTTGAGTCCCCAGTATACACTGCTGTCTCTTCAAAATGCAATCACCGTAAGCGTTCAGCCAGTACCACAGTTTCCACCCATTCGGCCTGTCGGCGGCTACCCAATTCTACCACGGAAAACTTAACAATGTAGATACCAATCCTTGCTTTCTCGCCACTGTCACTGGTGCCATCCCAAGTCATTATTCCCTCGGAACCACTTGCCTGATTCTTGGCAAGGATTCTGATGGTTCGGCCTACGGTGTCGAAAATATGGACCGTCACTGCCGCCTGCGAAAAGGGGAGATTGTAAGAGATGTAAAGAAGATCATCACTGCCGTCGCTGTCCGGGGAGAACGGGTTTGGTGAGAGTGAGAAGGTACCGGAGGTGGGAAGTGATTCAAGATAGATACTGTTGATTCCACCCGGTGTCATTTTTTCAGGAGCGACACAAGTGCCCCATCGCTCCTTCAGTTGGGACGGGAATGAGGGATTCAGTTTCTCCAGAGATCTTCCGTCAAAGCCTCCCCAATCAGAGGTGAAACTGAGAGAATCTATGATCTTTCCTGTCATATCAAAAAGATAGAGAATATCACCACTGTTATTGAGGGAAGGAAATCGTGCTTCGGGGACAACAAATTTACCGCTGGTTGAGACGGTTATGGTGCTGTCGGCTGCGATAACGAGGTACTCTTCGGGCCACAGTTCAATTGGGGACAAGTCATTTTTTTTGGATCTGTCGGCATCGGAGATGGCCCACTGACTTACATCGACTGTTTCTGAACTGACGTTCACAATCTCTACAAACTCAGGGAAACCTTCATCAGGTGAGTAGAGGATTTCATTGAGCATTAAAACACCTACCGAAAAGGGAGAGCGAATTTCGTGCAATGCCGTGTCGTTGAATGTATTGTCATCGCCTTCGGCGGTGATGGTCAGCTGAATTTGATGGATTCCTGAAGGAAAACTTCCGATTTCCAGGGAGACTAAAGTTGTATCTCTGTACGCCAGGGAAGGTGTATTCAATGAGGCCAGTTCCATGCCGTTCAGAACCGCTTTTAATATCCCTTCAGCTGTTTCGGTCCCATTCCCGAAAACGGTAACGGAGATGGAGACAATTTCGCCCGCTTCCGGGTAGAGCGGTGTGTGGGTGATGCTTTCGGCGGCAATGCCCAGGTCAACGGCTGTGGGAGTGACGCTGTTCGGTAAACCGGGAGTACCAAGAGAATCGAAGGAAGTTGCCCAATTGCTCACAGTCGATTCTCTCTCCAGGAAAAGTCTTTCCAGCGAAAATCCTGATGCGGAGATATCCGTCCAAGCCACACTGTCCAGAGCTGTTCCGCTACTGTTTATGATAAAAAGGGAGTCACTGGTACTGAGCTGATTGCCGATAGATTTATCATCTACTTTGAGGACGATGACAGAGTCGGGGATGAGGTTGTCATATAGACCATTGTCTGATTCATAATCACCCTCCAGGATGACGGCGTAGGATCTACCATTTAGAACCGTTCCGTTGCCGGTATCTGTCAATTCGTCCGTAGAAGTTTTGTCTCGGATCTGCCAGCCGGCGAGATCAACAGTTTGATCTGAAAGGTTGAAGATTTCGACGAATTCATTGGGGCTGTCAGGGCCAGGTAGATCAAACATTACTTCGGAAAGAACAATCTGGCCCATCAGTGGTGTGGCAACCAGATGAAAGATGAACGTTTGTACCGAATTCAATCTCTTTCGCTCAGGAACTCTTCAATCCGGATCCGTAGCGTATCCCGGACCCGTCGGTACGGTTCCAGCAGATTTTCTTCGTCAGACCAATCCACGAATGGATCATCTACAGACCAGTGAATGTGCTCTATGGCGCCGGGAAAAGTGGGGCACAGTTGGTTGGCATCATCACAGACGGTGATGACAATATCCATTCCGGCATCAAGATAATCATCGACGAGATCAGAGGTGTGATGTGAAATATCGATACCCCATTCGGCCATCACTTTTATGCCGGCAGGGTGAACCCGCGTGGGGTGAGTGCCGGCGCTGAGAACCTCAAACCGGTCCCCGGCCAGATCTCTCAAAATACCTTCTGCCATTTGGGATCGGCAAGAGTTTCCCGTGCAAAGAAATAGCACCTTCTTCATCATATATCTCAAGCAAATTTCCTTGCTAAGGTGAATGAATGTCAACATGAATAATCCATGACATCAAAATTAGTAATAGTAATTATTACTATTTATGTTGTTTCACTTTTCATTTCTATTTAAACTGTTTTCATGCGATACAGCCTTCAGAAAGAGACAATTCGTGAAATTGTGAAAAGCACAGACTCGCATCCAACAGCTGATTGGATTTTCCAAAGAGCAAAAAGAAAGATTCCTAATATCAGTCTAGGAACGGTCTATCGGAATCTTAAACATCTAGCAGCAGAAGGTTTTCTGCGGGTAATCTGTGATGATAATAGTACCCGCTATGATTGGAATACAACATCCCATGACCATTTAAAATGCTCTATTTGTGGGGATTTGATTGATGTTCATTTACTGGATGACGGGATTCGCAAGACTGTAAAAAAGAATTATAAATTTGAAGTAGATGATGTAGAAATGATCATCATTGGAACATGTAATAAACACGAATAAAAAAGGAGAATGAATAATGAGTGTACTCGTAGGAAAAGAAGCACCGGATTTTTCCACCCAAGCTGTTTTGGCTGACAATACGATTATTGGCGATTACAACTTTACCAAAGCTCGCGATGGGAAATATGCTGTTGTGTTCTTTTATCCATTGGATTTTACCTTTGTTTGTCCTTCCGAATTGATCGCCATGGATCATCGTACGGATAAACTTACCGAACTCGGTGTTGAAGTTGTCGGTATTTCAATTGATTCACACCATACCCATCATGCATGGCGGAATACGGAAATAAATAAAGGTGGGGTAGGACAATTAAAATATACCCTGGCTGCTGATATGGATCATTCAATTGCCCACTCTTACGGAATTCAATCAGATGGTGGTGATTCCTATTATCCTGCCGGGGTAGCCATGCGTGCCACTTTTGTGATTGATCAAAATGGAATCGTTCGACATCAAATTGTCAATGATGAACCCTTGGGCCGCAATATGGATGAAGTTGTTCGGATTGTTGAGGCACTTCAGTTTTTCGAAGCGAACGGACAGGTCTGTGCTGCCGGTTGGCAAAAAGGTGACGATGGTATGGTGAATACAGCTGAAGGTGTTGCTGCATACCTGAGTGAAAACGCCGACAAATTGTAAGCACCTCCAGCTTATATTCAATGGTGGAATTACCATCATTAACTGCTGACATAGATGAGTGGACATCAGGTGGCTTCTTATTGCTAGGTTGGACCTCTCCTGGGTGGTGCTGAGGCGACAGTAGTTTACGATTCTCGCCTTAGGACAAAATAATATCAGGATCAATCTCTGAGAATTAACTGTCATGGAATGGTTTAAAAGTCTAGAACCCATTATGCAGGCATTATTTGGAGGTCTGTTTACCTGGGGTTTGACCGCACTGGGAGCCGCGGCAGTTTTCTTTTTTAAAGAGGTAAATCGAAAAGTCATGGATTTAATGTTAGGGTTTACAGGTGGTGTCATGATTGCTGCAAGTTTTTGGTCCCTTTTGGCGCCGGCTATTGAAATGTCCGAAGCCATGGGTTCAAGCCCTTGGATACCGCCAGCCATCGGTTTCATGATTGGAGGGGGGGTATTATTTGCCTTGGATAAAATTTTGCCCCACCTTCATATTGGTTATCCTCAAGATGCTGCTGAAGGTATGGAAACCACTTGGCACCGAACTACCCTAACTGTTATGGCGATAACACTCCACAACGCCCCCGAAGGGCTAGCTGTGGGAGTCGCTTTCGGTGCTCTCGGGGCTGATATTTCTTCCGCATCCCTAGCGGGTGCCATAGCTCTTACCATTGGAATTGGTATACAGAATTTCCCTGAAGGGTTTGCAGTAGCCATGCCTTTAAGACGGATAGGAGTTTCGCGGCTCAAGAGTTTTTGGTATGGACAGCTTTCTGCTGTAGTTGAACCAATTGCAGCTGTTATAGGAGCAGTCATTGTTTTGACAGCCCAGGCTATTTTGCCTTATGCTTTGGCCTTTGCTGCTGGTGCCATGATATTTGTTGTTGTGGAAGAGGTGATTCCAGAATCCCAATACGAAGGCAATACGGATTTAGCAACCATTGGTGTAATGGCGGGTTTTACCATCATGATGGCCCTTGATGTGGGGCTCGGTTAGAACAAACAACTTTTTGGTTATCTACATTGTAGATTGAATCATGGAAACTCTTTCTGTAAGCACAAGTGAACGTGTGGACCTGGTTGACATTACCTCTCAAGTGGCTCAGGAGGTGGCGAAAAGAAGTGTCGGCACCGGAACCGTTACCATTTATGTTCCTCACACCACTTGTGGCGTTACAATTAATGAGAGTGCCGATCCTGATGTGGTGCGAGATATCAAGATGCACCTTACCAAGCTGGTTCCGAAAGACGGTGGTTTCCGACATTCTGAGGGGAATTCCGACAGCCATATCAAAACCAGTATGATCGGTTCATCTGAAAATATTTTTATTGAAAGCGGAAAACTTGTTCTAGGGACGTGGCAGGGGATTTTTCTCTGCGACTTCGACGGACCCCGGACAAGAAAAGTTTATATCAAGATTGTTGAAGGGTAGGCGCTAAACACTCTTTTTCTGACTGTTCCAGATCTCATCCATCTCTGATAAATCAGTTTCTTCCAGGTTTTTTCCTCGTCGTTTCAACTCTTTCTCCACTGCCTGAAACCGTCTGGTGAATTTCTGATTTCCTTTTCTCAGAGCATCCTCTGCTGATATGTCTAGAAATCGACACAGATTGACAAGGGAAAAAAAGAGATCACCCACTTCTTCCTCCATGTGTTTTTTTATTCCAGCTGATTCAGCATTTTTCAGCTCTTCCATCTCTTCGTGAACTTTATTCCACACCTGGTCCGTCTCTTCCCAATCGAAACCAACATAGGCGGCCTTTTGCTGCAATCGCTGAGCTCTGATGAGAGCAGGGAGTGTAACAGGGACCCCATCCAGCCTTGAATCTCTTTTTTTCTCAGCCTGTTTGGCTGCTTCCCAGTTTTGCTTAGCGTGGAAAGCACCTTCCGCTTTCTTGTTACCAAATACGTGAGGGTGTCGCCGTACCAGTTTTTCATTGATCTGATCAATCACGTCTTGGAGCTTGAATTCGCTATCCTGTTCGGCAATGTCAGACTGAAACAGGACGTGAAGGAGCACGTCACCAAGTTCTTCAGAGAGGGCTTTCCAGTTTTCACTGTCTACTGCTTCCATCACCTCATAGGCTTCTTCTAGAAAGTGGGGCAGGAGGGAATCGTGTGTCTGTTCCCTGTCCCACGGACATCCGTTATCGCTACGGAGTCTTCTCACAATTCCCACAAGTTTATCAAATCTCTCACCGTTATTCATCCGTTGTCTCCTCTATTGAAATCTCGATCTTCAGAATCCTGTTACCTTCCATGGTCCGAACCTGGAATCTGAAGGCGTTATGTGTAACGGATGTACCTACCAGTGGAATGTCTCCGAACTGAGCGAAAAAAAATCCGCCCAACGTGTCGAATTCACGCTCTTCCTCAAAAGAGATGGGAAGTTCATCCTCCAGATCATTGATGGGAATCCGAGCATCCACAAGCCAATTGTCATTTTCCGTAGAGACTATCATGGGCGTATTTTTATCGAACTCATCATGGATCTCACCTACGACTTCTTCCACAATATCCTCCACGGTCACCAATCCTGCGGTTCCGCCGTATTCGTCAACAACAATAGCAATATTGTCCCGCCGCCGCTGAAAATCCTTCAGGAGAGAATCGATTTGTTTTGACTCCGGTACGAAGTACGGTTCCCGACAGAGTGATATTATGTCGGGATTTTCGTTGAAGCCGTTCATTTGCGGAAGAACATCTTTGGCATATAGAATCCCCTCGATGGAATCGAGATTTCCGTTGTAGACGGGAAACTTGGAAAACTTCGATTCTTTGATGGTTTTGATGGCTTCTTTAAGATTGATTTCGCGATCAATGCCTACCATATCGATTCTCGGTACCATGATTTCCCGAACGGCAGTATCCCCGTAGTCAAATACAGACTTGATCATTTCACTTTCTTCACGTTCAATTGAACCGCTCTCGGCACCCATGTCAGCTAGTGTCATAAGTTCATCTTCCGAGTCGAAAAGGGATTCGCTTTTGAAAGGCACGATTTTTGATAGGAGATGAGTAAAGCCGTAAAGTGGAATTGCTATGGGATATAGAATGTGTGAAAATATCCGGATAGGCAGTGAAACTGTCTTGGCGAACTGCTCGGAATTCCGAATAGCCATTATTTTTGGTGTAATCTCACTGAGTAACACAATGGTGACTGTAATAACTACTGTTTCCACAACCATAAGAAGTGCCACGTTTAGATTAAGCTTGACTGCAATATCGGCAGTGATGAGTGCTGCAAGTATTGCCATAGCTGTATTAACGATAGTGTTGCCAGTAAGGAGCGTAATAAGGAGACGTCTAGGGTTCTCCAGAAGAATCAGCGTTTCCCGATCGGAATGGCTGGTATTTTTCAGAGTAAAGTAGGCCGCTTCTGCTCCTGAAAAGAGTGCCGACAAAGCGAGGAGGATCAGAAAAAGGACAATCTTGCTAAGGATCACTGTATCAGGATTTTGTTTGGAGCAAATTTCTTAAGCAAAAGATCTTCTTCTTTCTTCATAGAGGTTTTTTGTTTTTCAGTTATATCTTTACGGCCTAAGAGATGAAGGCAGCCGTGACAGACAAGCCTCGCAAGCTCCCGCTCCAGCGGTTCGTTGAATTTGGTGCTATTCTCACCAGCCCGTTTTGGTGAAATGTATATCTCTCCTTCAAACAGTTCGTTATTCTCATCCAGCCGAAAGGCGATAACGTCTGTGTAAACGTCTTGTTTGAAATAATGATCCTTTAACTCTCTCAGCAACTCGTCATGGGTAAAAATGACAGTTAATTGTCCATCTGACTGACCCCCGTGAGAGAGTATGTTCTGAGCGAGTGATTTTACAGCATCGGGGTCGATCTTATATTCATCATCGACCACTTCAACATCTACAATAATCATTCAGAGACGTTTTCTACGTTTTCTTCCTGAAGTTCTTCCTCCTGGTCTGGATATTCGATCCTCAGGTGGTAAATACCGCGGAGAACAGGCATCATACCATATCGGCCATTTACCTCACCTTTTATCTTGTTCAGATCACGCATCGTGAGGGGACATTCATCCAGTTGCTCCTCTTTCATTTTTTTTTCAATGATCTTGTCCGCCATGGATTCAATTTTATTGAGGGTTGGATTTTTGAGAGACCTAACCGCCGCTTCTACAGCTTCGCAGATCATTAGGAGCCCTGTTTCTTTGGTATTGGGTTTTGGACCAGGATATCTGAAATCTTCCTCGCTCAAGGATCCTGTTTCTTCGCTTTGTTGATCCAAAGCCCTGTTATAGAAGTAATCGATACGCGATGTACCGTGGTGCATGGGGATAAAATCGGCTACTGCTGGTGGCAGATGGTACTCTCTGGTAAGTTTAATTCCGTCTTTTACATGGCCCAAAATAATCTTGGATGAAAGAGAAGGTGCAAGCGTATCGTGGGGATTTTCGCCACCAAACTGGTTTTCAATGAAGTATTCAGGCCGTGTCAGTTTGCCGATATCGTGATAGTAAGCCCCCACTCGAGAGAGCAGAGGGTTGCCTCCCACAGCATTTGCACACGATTCGGCCAGATTACCCACCACAACACTATGATTAAAGGTACCGTTAGCTTCCTGGGAAAGTCTTTTGAGCAGGGGATGGTTAAAGTCAGTTAGTTCCAAGAGTGTCAGATCGGAAGTGACTCTGAAAATCACTTCAAAAAGTGCGCTGATACCGTATGTAATGAAAGGCGCCAGTACACCGCTGATAGTCATGTAGAGCAGATTGTTTCCGATGTCTGTCCAGTGGAGACGTTTGATTATACCAATGGCCGTCAGGGTGACAGCGCCGCTAATAACAATGAAAAGAATGGCTGTAAACAGCTGAGATCTTGTCCTCAGCTGCCTCACAGCGTAGATGGCTGCCATACTGGTAAAGAGTGCAATGATAGCAAAGTCAAGCTTGCCGCCAATGATGAATGATACAAGTACCGCCAGCGCCACAGAAGCAGTCATAGCCAGCCTACCGTCGAACAGGACTGTCAGCACCATACCGCCCACGGTAAACGGGATAAGATATTCAGAAAAATCGAATGTGAGGACGAACAGATAAGACAACGCCACAATGAGCAAAAAGAGAGTGCTGAGCAGGAGAAGGATATTATTCTTAAAAAAGAGATCGGGCCGGTATGTTCTCATGGAAGCAAAAAAGAGGGAAAGAATGACAGCCACAAGAATGAGTCGGCCGAGCCACGGAAGCACAGCAGCCAGACCTCTTTCAGACCGCTCCTGTTGTTCAATGGCGTGTTGATAAGATTGCAATTTCAAAAGTGTTTCAGGATTGACACGTGTATTGGCGTCAACGATTCGCTCATATTGCATGATGATTCCCTGATAACGGGGCACTCTTGCCGTGGCAATATTTTTCCGCTTCTCAGTCAATTCCCTATCGAAGATCATGTTTGGTTTCATGAACTCAACAACGATCCTGTAGCCGATATTCCGGAGCAACTCATCCTCAAGAAAGGCGTCGGTCACCTCTTTTTTCGCTTCCGTCCAAGCTTCTTCTAGATCGTTGAAATCTGTCTTGTCCATGATTTCAGAAATATCTTTTGATGCAACAGCAATTTCGTTGCTTTCTATCTCATCTTTCGGTATGTCAAATATTCCTACAGCCCATCGATTCCTGGCGATATTTAATGTCGCAATTGTGAGCGAATCAAGGTTGATCTCTTTTCCATTTTCATACTTTAAGGAGATGAATTGAGCCCACTCTGGATCGTTCAGGTCAAAAGGATATTTCCCGGCGGATTGTTCCTCTAATGTGGAAAGGGCGGCACTGTCGGTGACAGCTCGGGTTTTAATTTTTTCTTCCTCCTCGCCATACTGTTTCTCCCAAAGAAGTGTAAGTGTTTCCTGATAGGATGATCTCGCTTTAGACAAATCAGTTATAGCAACCATGAACTGCTCAATTTCTGTTGACTGAGTTTCCACAATTTCCTGTCGCCGCTCGAACCGGAACGGTTCTGTTTTGATGGCTTCCGCAAGGTCATTTTCCAGTTGTTGTTCCTGTTTAAGGATGGGGAAATTGAATTCGGCAACAATCTCCTCCCGGGTCACGTCACCCAGTTCATAGTTGTATTCCAAGGCTTTGCTGCCAGGGAAGAAAAAGGAGATGGCCACAACAAGGCCTCCCAAGATCAAGACGCGATTAATAGCGTATCTTTTTTCGTCCCTGGACAGTTTTGCTTTTTGTTTTTTTCGTAGAGGAGACATAGGGGCTGAAAATTAAACAGAAATAGCGTTATCAAGTGATTTCAAAATTTCTCGCAGAATAATAATTTTCTGGATCTCACTTGTTCCTTCGCCGATGGTTAGCACCTTGGCATCCCGAAAAAATCGCTCGGCAGGATATTCTTTTATGTATCCGTAGCCGCCGAAAACCTGGATTGCTTCTGTGGTTGTTTTCATGGCTGTTTCGGAGGCAAACAGTTTTGCCATAGCGGCTTCCTTAACAACATTATGTCCTTCATCGTACTTCTTTGCCGCCTGGTAAACAAGCAACTTTGACGCTTCAATCTCAGTGGCCATATCAGCTAATTTGAACCCAACGGATTGAAACTTGTGGATCGGTTTTCCAAAGGCTTCTCTTTCATGGGAATAGTTGAGAGCGGCTGAGTACGCTCCTTCTGCCGTACCGCAGGAGAGAGCACCCACAGAAATCCGGCCGCCCACAAGTGCCTTCAGGAATGTTCTGAAACCGTCTACCGGTTCGCCAAGGCGCTGTTCATCAGAGACCCGGAGGTCTTCGAAGAAAATTTGCCGCGTGTCAGAGGCATTCCATCCCATCTTCTTTTCCTTCGGCCCGATTCGCAGGTCCGGGTTGTCAGTCTCGATGATAAAAGCGCCAATCCCTTTTTCTTCATCATCCTCAATCACTTTTGCAGTAATTGAAATGACACCAGCCACGCCGGCATTTGTGGTGAAAACTTTGCTTCCGTTGATGATCCATTCATCGCCTTTCTTAACGGCAGTTGTCTTGGTAGCGGCAGCGTCGCTACCCGCGCTTGCTTCGGTCAGGCCGAATGCGCCGATCATTTCCCCGGAAGCGAGGGGAGGTATGTATTTCCGTTTTTGCTTTTCACTGCCAACAAGGTATATGGGTGTCATTCCGAGGGATGTGTGCGCAGCCATGGTAATAGCAGTTGAGGCACACACTCTAGCAATCTCATAGACGGCAGTTGCGTAACTCACATAGTCCATACCGGCGCCGCCATACTCTTCCGGGAATGGAACACCCATGAGACCCAGCTCTCCCATTTTTGCGATAATATCAGCAGGAAACTCTCCCTTCTCGTCCAATTCGGCGGCAATAGGGGCAATCTCATTGGCTGTGAAATCGCGAACCATGTCGCGGATCATCTTCTGTTCTTCAGAAAGGAAAAAATCAATCATGATAAATCGATGGTCTTATATGATAGTTGAATAATTTGCTACTCAGCTTCCGTTACCAACGAATAGCCGCCGAGCCCCAAGTGAATCCGGCACCAAATGCAGCGAGAATAATGTTGTCACCGGAGCCGAATTTACCTTCAGAAAATGCTTCTGACATGGCGATGGGAATAGAGGCGGCTGTAGTATTGCCTAACTTTTGAATATTGCTGTAGAGCTTGTCCATACCGACTCCTATCCGTTTTGCAACTGCCTGGCTTATCCGTAGGTTGGCCTGATGAGGAATTATGAGTGTCACATCCTCCATGGATAGGCCGTTATGATCCAATGCCTCCTGAATGACCTCGGGAAACCGGGTGACAGCATTTCTGAAAACTTCGCGCCCATTCATAAAAGGTGTGTGCAAACCGTCATCAATTAGCTTTTTGCTCATAAACGGTCTGTATTTACTTCCGGGGGCAGGAAGCCAGAGGTCTTGAAGATGCTTTCCATCAGAATGAAGATGTGTAGAAAGGATACCGCTCTCATCATCACTTGGTTGGAGAACAGCAGCACCGGCACCGTCGCCAAAAAGGACAGCCATATCCCTGTGCTCTGTATCGAAATTGAGGGCAACACTTTGAACTTCAGCTCCAATAAGAAGAACTGTTTTATGTGCACCTGTGCGAACGAACTGATCAGCCACTGAGAGACCGTAAACAAACCCTGAACAGGCTGCCCGAAGATCAAAAGCACCTATATTTTTCATCCCCATTTTTTCCTGGATTTGTACAGCGCTACCCGGAAAAAAGTAATCTGAAGAAATAGTACAGAAAATGATCAATTCCACATCCTCAGGTTTTACTTTTGCCATTTCTAAAGCATTTCGCGCTGCCTCCACACCGAGATCTGAGGTAGATGTGTCACTGTCAACATGGTGCCGTTCCTTAATACCACTTCTTTCTACGATCCATTCATCGGTGGTTTCCATCAGTTTTTCCAGATCTGCATTAGTCACCACCCGGTCGGGGACGGCGTGGCCGATGCCTCTGATTTTTGATCTGATCATGTCTGTTCTACTTGATATCCCTGATATTCAATTGTATTGATGTTCTTCCTTGCCATTCATTTTTTTCCACAACATATGCGATGTCGATGGGCTTTCCCGTAATCAGTTTTTCGTAATGATTACCCATGTTGAATCCGATAGCGTCATAACTTGTTTCACCCTTTTTGGCCCGAAATTTGAGGTGATCTCCGTTTCCTACGAGTCGTGGATTGCCGACAGGAATTACGTGCCTTGTAATGAATTTTGGAGTCATATTTCCGGGACCAAAAGGTGCAAGCTTTTCCAGAAAATCCATAAATCTTCCGTCGATAAGATTTAAGTCCATTTCTCCCTCAATGTCAAGTGAGTTTACCAGATCATCGTCCGCAAGAGTTTCATAAGCAAGATTAGAAAATCGTGTACGGAAATCCTCCAGATTTTTCCGGTCAAGGGTGAGGCCGGCGGCCATGGGGTGCCCGCCATAGCCGTCCAGTAATTCCCTGCATTCGGTCAGGTTTTCATAGAGATCAAATCCCTTTACACTCCTGGCAGATCCTTTGCCTGTGCCGTTAGATAAGGATATAATAACAGCAGGTCGGTGGTATGTTTCTTTAATCTTGGATGCTACAATACCGATGACACCTTCATGCCAGTTGTCATCCCACAGGACAATAGCCTTCTCTTTCTCCAAGTCAACTTCGGCGTTGACCTTCATGATGGCTTCATCCACCATGGACTGCTGAAGATCCTGGCGTTGGCGATTTTCTTCGTCTAGTTCCCGTGCCAGTTTCAGGGATTCAGGCAAGTTTTCTGTAGTCATAAGTTGTACAGCCCTATTGGCATCACCCAGCCGCCCGGCGGCGTTAATCCTTGGCGCAGCCCAGAAAAGGAGTCTGCCGACAGTCAGTTCCTTTTCCCCTAGACCGCTTACTTCCAGTAGTGCCCGGAGGCCGGGTCTTTTTGTCTTTGATAAACTTTTAAGACCGTGCTTTACAATGATCCTGTTCTCATCCGTCAGTGGCACAATATCTGCCGCTGTCCCAAGGGTGATGAGATCGATATATTGATGGACTAGATCATCATCCAGCTCAAGTAGTTGCGACACGGCCTGGATCAGTTTAAAGACAACTGCACCACCACAAAGACCTTTGAAGGGATAGGAACAGTCGGGCTGTTTGGGGTTCAGGATAGCGTTAGCCTCCGGAAGATTCTCATCAGCCATGTGGTGATCAGTGATGATCACTTCCAGGTTTTGATCGTTGGCGTAAGCCACTTCATCTGTGGCATTGATACCGCAGTCGCAACTGATGAGCAGGTCAGCGCCCCAGTCTTTGGCGACATCGATGCCCTCTCTGGATAGACCGTACCCCTCCTTAATCCTGTCAGGGATGTACACTTTGGCATCACACTCTAATGAGGTGAGGAAAAGAAAGAGGGCTGACGATCCGGTGGTACCGTCCACATCATAATCGCCGAAAATGAAAATCCGGCCGCCGCTTTTTACTTTTTCCGCCACCATTCCGGCAGCGATATCCATATCTTTCATGAGAAAGGGATCATGGAGCTGAGAAAGTTTCGGATCAAAGAATGACCTTGATGATTC
>Ga0208765_1000106_pt1 | contig 48918 bp, 46 predicted proteins | sample ETNtaG_2_FD_185783 | JGI IMG/M metagenome (GOLD analysis project Ga0208765, IMG submission 185783) | Marine microbial and viral communities from oxygen minimum zone, Eastern Pacific Ocean - ETNP201406SV203 (SPAdes) (version 2) | ecosystem: Environmental > Aquatic > Marine > Oceanic ...
CATCACAACTACGACAAGCCTCGTACAGATGCTTTGAGTAAGAGAAATTGTTTTCCATCATAAAATGGCCATCTGTCACCGTCGTATCTGAACACGCTCCTTGGTGAAAAACCATACGGGTTTGTTGAGGCAATCCATTCTTGATCACGTCTTTGAGGAACTGTGATTTATCCAGGTAATCACAGAACTCAAGGTCAATGATATTCGATACCTTGGCCTCATCTGCAAGATCATCCACCACAATCACGTCGGTTAGGCCTTTGTCATTGAGGCCAGCAACAATATTCGACCCAATAAATCCAGCACCTCCTGTAACGATGTACATCACGCCGTTACTCTTTCCAACTGGCGAACGATTTCGGGCAGTGTCACTGTAGCAGTACCGAATTTTCCGACTACAATTCCTGCAGCAATATTTGCGTATTCTAGAATTTCGCTCCAACTCATACCACAGCCCAGGAAGACCGCAATGGCAGCCACTACCGTATCGCCGGCGCCACTGACATCGTAAACCTGTTTAGCATTAGACGACTGATTGACAAATGTGCCATCTTCAACAAACAGCGTCATACCGTCTGGTCCACGTGTGACGAGAAGTCCTTGAAGTGACAACTTTTCGATCAAGGAATAAGCTTTCTTATTGAATTCCTCGGTCGTCGGGCAGTCTCCGACACTTTGGACAAATTCCGATGTATTCGGTGTAACAATGGTTGCTTCACGATAGTCCGAAAAATCAGTCCCTTTGGGGTCAACAACAACAGGAATCGCGCGCTGATTGGCGAGACTTATGATCTGAGGGACATTGGATAACCCTCCCTTCCCGTAGTCTGAAACAACGACAACCGACACACCCGTGAGCAACCGTTCGTAATCATCCAGGACTCGCTCAGTCAGACTGACATTAGGCGTTCCTTCGAAATCCACACGGATCAACTGCTGATTTAGCGATACAACTCTTAGTTTTTCGGTAGTTCGATTTTCCATGTCGATGTGCAAATGCCTATCAATCCCTGAATCTGCTAGCAGACCGTCTAACACTCTACCACTCACATCATCACCGACGATGGAGAGTAGCCGGCATTGGGCACCTAGACTGCTGATATTGGCGGCAACGTTACCGGCCCCACCGATACACTCTGTGATTGAATCTACCGAGACGACCGGCACTGGTGCTTCAGGAGATATCCTGGTGACGGATCCAGACCAGTACCGGTCCAGCATGAGGTCTCCTACTACTAGAATGCGTTGTGAGGCTATCAGCGATGTCAGCGATTTATTCATGCTCTTTGAATTATTATCAATCAATGGCTCTATATGCGACTACCACGGCCAACCGCACAGTAGGTGAGCCCGGCTTCATTTAGCACCGTCGGATCATATATATTTCGGCCATCAAATATAACAGTGCCTTTCATGCGCTTCTTAACCTCCATCAGGTCCAGAGTCCTAAATTCTTTCCATTCGGTTACTATAATGAGTCCATCCGCATCATTCAGCGCACTGTAACGGTCAGCCGAAAATGTAATTGTCGGATTATCTCCAAACATCTCTTGGGCATAGGCATTACAGATTGGATCATAGGCGGACACCGTCGATCCATTGGACTGCAGTTGTTCAATGACTGATAGACTTGGCGCCTCCCGCATATCATCTGTATTGGGCTTAAATGCAAGGCCCCACAACGCGAAATGTCGCCCTTGAATATCATCCCCAAAGAAGCGCAATATTTTCTCAATAAGAACTTGTTTCTGAGCTGTGTTCACTTCATCAACTGCACTGAGTAGGCGGCTATCGTATTGGTGAACCTTGCCGATCTGGTAAAGTGCTCGCACATCCTTAGGGAAGCAGGAACCTCCGTATCCACAGCCAGGGTAGATAAAGTCATAACCAATTCTTGGGTCCGAGCCAATTCCACGCCTTACCGACTCAATATCAGCACCCACTCGATCAGCCAGGTTCGCTATTTCATTTATAAAAGATATTTTAGTCGCAAGCATCGCGTTGGCAGCATACTTTGTTAATTCCGCAGACCGTACGTCCATAGAGACAATACGGTCGTGACTCCGATTGAATGGTAAATACAGACTACGCATTACCTCTTGAGCTCTGTGACTGTCTGAGCCAATGATGATTCGATCCGGTTTTAGGAAATCGGCAACTGCATTGCCTTCTTTAAGAAATTCAGGATTCGAGACAACATCGAAATCTACAGAACAGTCGCGTTGCGCAAGTACACTGTCTATTTCCTTGCGTACTGCATCACATGAACCCACCGGCACTGTAGACTTTGTAACCACCACGACATAATCTTCGATCCATTGGGCTATGGACCGTGCGGCAGCGAGTACATAGCCAAGATCTGCAGACCCGTCGGCTTTTTGCGGTGTACCCACCGCGATGAAAATTACATCCGCGCCACAGATTCCATACTCAACATTGTTGGTAAAGACCAGTCTCTTCGCAAGTAGGTTCGTTGCAACAATCTCCTCCAGACCCGTTTCGTGAATAGAGATCTTTCCTTCCGACAGATCGGTGATTTTCTTTTCATCGATATCAACGCATGTGACGTAATTTCCAACATCAGCAAGACAAGCACCACTGACCAGACCAACATACCCTACCCCTATAACCGATACCTTCATTGTGTGCTCCAGACATACGACTCAACCAAAAGAAAGGGTGCCTGCAGGCACCCTTTCCGCCATGGTGCAATATTATCAATCAGACGTAACATCGATCTGTGTTTGTAACGGACCATCCTTAACAACAATCACACCTCGGTTAGCTTTAATGATCGTTAATCCGATTCCACGTACCCCCACGAGTTCGTCGATTGAACTAAAGTCACCATACTGTGCCCGATAATTTACAATCGCCTGGGCGAGTCTGGGTCCAATTCCGTGAATATTCTCGGCCAACTCACCGACATCAGCCAAATTAATGTTGACTGTCCCAGCCATAACACCCGTCGACCACAACATACCTATTAGCACGACTAAACAATAGTTTTTCAATTTCATAATCTACGCTCCTTGTAGAATTGTACGAATGGCTTCACTGCATCCTTGCAGTGGTTACGAGTATCGTTAAGCACACGATTGACGTTCAATAGTCACACGTCACTTGCTATCTATTTATCTTTCCTGTAGGCGGGGGGTAGTCTTCGATGGTCCCGTGCTGTTCCAGTTCTTACACCCCGGACACTGCCAATGCATCGATTTGCCTTTGAAACCGCAATTACGACATTCATAGCTTCTCGTCATTCCAAAAAGAGCCGACACCAAATCTATCAGAAAACCCAGGCTCCGATCAGACCGAAAATCGTCCCCGCGACCACCGCCCGACTCGATAAGGCCAGTTAATGATTTCAGAGAGTCCGTGTTTCGCATCCAACTTAACAACCGGCTACGTGCCTGGCTAGGCTGACCGATTTCAACTAGAAGATCGACCAATGTCATTATCAGTCGAAAGTCATTGTTAAGTTCGATGCATCGTTCCAGAAATTTTCGATAGTCTGACAGTCGCCCTAGGCTCTGGTAACTCTGTCGAACCAAACCAACTACATCAGTCAACATTTCGGGATGCAGGTTTACAATTTTGGTCCATTCCCCTATTGCAAGTTGGTGCTCATTCTTAATCGCTCTTAGCCTTCCAGATTGCATCAACGCCCGAGTACAGTTCTTTTCTGAGGTCAGCGCCTGATTGATAAACCCTGCACATTCCTGATACAACCCCGACGCCATTCGTTCCTCTGCAAGCTCGCAGTAATATTGCGCAAGTAGGCCAGTTAGGTCTTCACCACTCGCTGAAGAGAGTCTCTTTGCGGAATCTATGGCATTGTCCCACTCCTTCTCTTGTTCGTAGAGTTGTAATAATAGGCGGTAGGCTGATTCCGAATATTCAACAGCCGCAGCTACCTCAAGCAACAAACTTTCTGCTCTGTCGAACAATCCTGCCTTGTAGTAATCCTGTCCCAGTTCATACAGCGCAAGAAGCCGCTGGTCAGGGTCTAGCCCACTCCTCGCTATCAGGTTCTGGTGGAGTTGGGTCGCCCTTTCTATCTCTCCTCGACGCCTGAACAGATTTCCGAGGGCAAGCTGGATCTCGACTGTTTCCTCGTGAGTTTCCAAAGCACTGATCAACACATCAAGAGCCTTGTCTTGTTGTTCATTCAGTAGCAAATTAAGGCTCTTAATGTAGGCCTGAGGTATGTCCGACCTTACAGCGCGTGGAGATCGAATGCCCCTCGATGCAGCATACCATCCGGATGCAGCCGCCAACGGCAAAAGCAGGAGGAGCCAGGTCGCGTCCATTGTGCTAACTGCCCTCCTTTTTTATTTGTTCTTGTCCAACTGAATGATTGGACTGTAAGTGCTTCAGTTGTTTGATAACTTTTGTCAGTCGTATTTTCAATTTTAGAAGAGCCAGGCTACTCGTGAACACTCCAAACAGGATGCCCGCTCCAAGCGTAAACAGCAAAAGAATCGTGATGGGTCCGTCCCAGACTATTCCAAAATAGTAATGAACTTTAATATCGTGCGGGTTTTGGACGATGAAAGTGAATACAAACAAAAATAACACAATTGAAATCGATACATAGAAGACAACTTTCATTTGGCCGAACTGTTCGAGGGCCCGCTACCTAACGGGTTACCGGTCGTATCTGTATCTGGTCCGTAGACGCTCAGGTCACCTGGCAAGAACTTCGACATTAGTCTTGGTTTTGTTGACTCGTTCTCTTAACAATCGACCAGGCTTGAAATGTGGCACGTACTTGCCAGGTACTGACACGGATTCACCCGTCTTTGGATTCCGCCCGATACGCGGCTCTCTATATCTCAATCCGATGCTCCCAAATCCACGTATTTCGATACGATCTCCATCGACCAACGAGTTACTCATATGTTCAAGCACAGCATTAACGGAAGTTTCAATATCGCGCGGTGGCAAATGAATCTGTCCCGCTACTAGTCGTTCAATAAGATCGGATTTAGTCATCGATACAACTCGGTCATCAGTATCCTTTCGGTTTCTAGCGAGTAACTATCAGCGTTCAACTTTCTCTCTTAGACAACTCTTCCTTTAACTTATCCCCTAGCGAGATGGTAGTTGAGGGTCGGGTCGTGTACTCTTCTATCGCCTTCCCTTCTATCTCCATCTCCAGCGCTTTAACAGACAGTGTTATACGTCGACTCTTTCGTTCGATACTGGTAACTCGCGCTTCGATTTCGGCACCCGACTGCAACGCATTGCGCGCATCTTCGACAAAGTCCCGCGACAGATCGGCTGCCCGGAGATAGCCTTCAATACCTTCCTCCAAACGGATCACCGCACCTTTTACATCTACAGTGTCAACAACGCCTTTCACTACCGACCCTTTGGGATTGGCCGAAACATAAGCCCCAAAAGGATCCTCTTGAGCCTGTTTAATCCCCAATGATATGCGTTCTCGATCAGGGTCTACTGCCAGAACGACCGCTGTTACCTCGTCGCCCTTTTTAAATTCCCTGGTAATGTCTTCGCCAGGACGGTCCCAGGACAGGTCACTGAGATGAATAAGTCCGTCTATGCCACCATCTAGACCTATGAACACGCCAAAGTCAGTAATTGACCTGATCTGGCCCGTTATACGGTCATTTTTATTGTGTGTGGCCGCGAACTCTTCCCATGGATTGGGCGTACATTGTTTAATTCCCAACGATATCCGCCGCCGTTCAGAATCGATCTCGAGCACCTTGACTTCAACTTCATCTCCTAAGTGGCACACTTTACTTGGATGAACGTTTTTGTTGGTCCAGTCCATTTCAGACACATGAACCAAACCCTCAACACCCTCTTCCAGTTCAACAAAGACACCATAATCCGTAATATTAGTAATCTTGCCAAATATTCGAGTACTTTCTGGGTAACGTCGCGCAATATCTGCCCATGGATCTTCGCCGAGTTGCTTAAGCCCCAACGATACCCGGTTCCTTTCTCGATCGAATTTCAGCACCCGAACATCCAATTCCTGGCCCACTTCCAAAACATCTGATGGGTGTTTAACTCGCTTCCAGGCAATATCGGTAATATGCAAGAGTCCATCTAACCCGCCGAGATTAACGAACGCACCGTAGTCTGTCAGATTCTTGACGGTACCCTTCATTATTTGACCTTCTTCGAGATTCTGGAGTAATTCGACACGTTCCGCCTCCATTTCTTTCTCGACAACTGCCCGTCGCGAAACAACGACGTTATTCCTTACCCGATCAAGTTTTATCACCTTGAACTCGAGTTCTTTGTTTTCGAGGAAAACGGTATCCGTCACCGGTCTGACATCTACCAGTGATCCGGGCAAGAAAGCTCTTACTTCGTCCATGGAAACTGTAAATCCGCCCTTTACTTTTCCAGTCAAAAATCCTTTCACAATCGATTGGTCGGCAAAAGCACTCTCCAGAACTTCCCACGACTTCGCTCTTCGGGCACGCTCTCGAGACAGGCGGGTGTTTCCGTAGCCATCCTCGACTGTTTCTATGGCGACTTCAACTCGATCGCCGATGTTGACCTGAACAGCACCTTCAGAATCCCTAAACTGAGATGCAGGTATTTCAGACTCTGACTTAAGGCCAGCATTAACAATAACGTAATCACCGTTTATATCGACAACTTCAGCCTCAATTACTGCACCAGGCTTCATTTCGGAGCTGCTTAAGCTCTCTTCCAGTAGTTCTGCAAAGCTTTCTGACATAGTGTGTGGATTCTAGGCTTTCGCCCAATCTTCTCAACGAGTTAGTGGTTAGTATTCAACCGGAGGACACTCCGGATCTGTGATTCGACCATACATTAGACATCAAAGAAAAATTCATGGCGTATATAATTGATCTACCTATATACATAGCCACTACATTTATTGGTGCAAGTGTTTTACCCATTATTGCTCTGGGCCAGTTTGGCTTTAAGCAGATCATCAACTTTCTTGACAACTTGATCAATTCCAATTTCGGATGTATCTAAGATGACTGCATCCTTCGCGGGTTCCAAAGGCGAAACCGCCCGGCTTCTGTCCTTTTCGTCGCGAGCAGATACTTCCTGTTCAACGGCGGCAAGGGTAGCACTAAAACCCTTTTCCATCAACTGTTTATAGCGCCTTAGTGCCCTGATTTTGAGTGTTCCCGTTAGAAACACTTTGAGTGTCGCATCCGGAAACACCACGGTCCCCATATCTCTACCATCTGCGACCAAACCGGGGGCCTGTCGTTCAAACCGCTGTCTGGTGATCAAACATTCCCGGACGGGCTGTTTTGACGCGTAAGTCGAGGCCGCCAATCCAGCATCGGGACTTCGTAGGGCTGTCGTGACATCATTGCCATTGACCAAGATGCCAACCTCACCGGTCTTTTTGACAGAAAAATCAAAATTAGTCTCTGCTAAAACCCGTTGGATGCCGGGCAAATCATCGGGTAATACTCCTAACTCCTGAGCCCTGAAGGCGAACGCTCGGTAAAGTGCGCCGCTATCGAGAATCCGCCAATGTCGAAGAATAGCAATCCGACTGGCAACCGTCCCTTTACCACTTCCTCCTGGCCCGTCTAAAGCTAAAACTGGCACCTCAGCCACGATGAGACCCGCTTTGTTCGTATATTTGCAGACCAATCGATGCTGCCAACTCGACAAAACCTGGAAATGACGTTCTTACGTTTAAGGTATCTTTAATGCAGATCGAACCGGAAACAACCAGCCCAGCAATCGCGAATGCCATCGCGATACGATGATCCGAACGGCTATTTACCTCTCCTGGCGATATCTCACCTCCGGTTACCGAATATCCATCGGGTCGCTCCTCTACCGAGATTCCTAGTTCGTTTAGCCCAGAGACTATCGACCGAATCCGATCACTCTCTTTAACCCTGAGTTCTTCCGCCCCATGCAGTGTTGTCTTCCCGCGCGCACAAGCAGCTGCAATTGATAAGATAGGAAACTCGTCAATCGCTCGTGCTACTTGGTGCGACTCGATCTTGACACCTCTCAACGGGCTAGAACTCACCACCAGATCGGCTGTGGGTTCCCCGCATATTGTATTTTCGTTCAGGTAATCGATACTGGCCCCCATTTTCCGCAGAATTTCAATCACGCCTGTTCTCGTCGAGTTTACACCCACATTTTTCAGAATAAGCTCGGATTCAACGGCGATCGCCGCACCGACTATAAAGAATGCAGCAGATGACAAATCTCCTGGTACCACCACCCTCGCTCCCGCCAATTCCTTTCCGCCCATAACACTAATCCAATCATCTTGTTGCGAAACAGAATGCCCAAAGCCTCTTAGCATTCGCTCCGTGTGGTCACGGGTCTGTTCTGGTTCTTTGATTCGACTAGCCCCATCGGCACATAGAGCCGCCAAAAGAAATGCCGACTTGACCTGCGCGCTGGCAACTGGCATTACATAATCGACGCCCTTGAGTCGCTTAACCGGCTTTATTTGAATCGGTGGATAACCGGTGTTCTGTACAGAGATATCGGCGCCTAGAGCAAGCAACGGTTCAACTACTCGAGACATGGGTCGTTGACTGAGAGAGTCATCTCCAACCAACGTCGATGGAAAAGACTGTCCTGCCAGAACCCCGGCCATTAAACGCATCGCGGTACCCGAGTTCCCCATATTCAACGACTGCCCCGGGTCCTTCAATCCGTATAGACCGACACCTTCGATCACCATTCCTTCCTCTTTATGATGGTCTATCTTTACTCCCATGTTGCGTAACGCATCCACAGTCGAAAGAACATCTTCACTCTCTAACAGTCCCTTAATCATTGTGCGTCCCTGCGCGATCGCCCCAAGGATTACAGCACGGTGGCTGATCGATTTATCACCTGGCAGGGAGATTGATCCTCTTAACACGCCTGGACCGTTGATGATGAACGAGTTCATGCTCAAACACGCAGATTTCGCTACGAGCGCCTGTCCTTGATCTGCCTGCGCACCCTATTTGCATGTTTGAACATTTCCTCCAAAGCAGATGAATCCGAGCGGTCTATTAATTCAGCCAAATCGTCTATAGCAGACGAATATTCCGTCAACCGCTGCAATATCGCTTGTTTATTGCTTAGAAAAATGTCCCGCCACATCACAGGATCACCAGACGCGACCCGAGTAATATCGTAGAACCCCCCCGCTGATAGGTTGAAACAATCTTTTGAATTTGTCTGCCGAGACAGCAGGTCCACTAAAATAAATGCTAACGCGTGTGGAAGATGGCTGGTCAGCGCCAGCAGTTCATCGTGAACTGAAGGCTCCATGAAAACAACCTCAGCGCCGATCGTCTCCCACATATCCTTTACTGCTGATATGGCTTCAGTACCAGTGTTAGCCATCGGTGTGAGTATAGTTCTATGGCCATGAAACAAAGTTTCTGATGCCGCATCAATGCCGCTTTGTTCTTTACCTGCTATCGGATGACCCGGTACAAAATTGACAATCTTGTCACCGAGACCCCTCACTGCCGCATCAACTATAGACCCTTTCACGCTACCGGCATCGGTAACAATCGTAGCCTCTCCTAGACACGGCTTGAGTTCGTGAAAAATCGATGCGATCGAGTTCACGGGCGACGCGAGAACAATCACTTCCGCTCGCTCTACTGCAGCATCTAAATCCAGTGACCAACTGTCTATAACCCCAAGCGCCTGGGCCCGTTGAAGGGTACTCTCTCTACGACCAAATCCTGTAACATGACCCACGGCATTTTTACAACGGAGTGCCTTAGCAACAGATCCCCCGATCAAACCAACCCCGATAATGGTGAGATGATGTATCAACTTGCTGCTCAATCAGGACAGTAACTAAACTGTTCGTGAGTATCTATGACGCTAGCGCGACAGTCATTGCGTCAATCATCTTTTCATTCTCGTGAGGCAATCCGACTGTTACTCTCAGGTGATTCGGTAGGCCATAGTTTGCGACAGGCCGCACGATCACACCTTGTTTTAGCATCGTTTCGTGAACCAGTTTCGCTGGGCGCGCTAGATCGACACAAACAAAATTGCCTGTTGAAGGGATGTACTCAAGGCCAAGTTCTGAAAAACCAGCATAGATTCTATTTCTACCCTGGGTATTGAGACGCTGACTCTCAGCAAGAAACTCTGCATCATCCAGTGCAAGTCGTGCCGCTGCAAGCCCAAAACTATTAACGTTGAACGGTTGTCGCACTCGATTCAGCAAATCCGCTATAGCAGGCGATGACACGCTGTAGCCGACTCGCATTCCGGCCAGTCCGTAAATCTTTGAAAAAGTCCTTGTCGAAACCAGAAATGGGTATTTGTTCAGCAGATCTATTGCATTAGGGAAATCTGGGTCTTCGCAGTATTCATAATAGGCCTCATCAATGACGACTATGGTCGTTGGCGGCACGAGGTCAAGAAATGAAAGCAGGGTTTCCGATTCTACCCAAGTACCAGTTGGATTATTGGGATTTGCAATGAAGACCACTCGGGTATTTTGATCCACTAGAGAGAGCATTGCCTCCAGATCGTGTCCCCACGACCTCGCGGGGGCCATTTTTAGATCAGCACCAACTGCGCAGGCAGCTAAGCTGTAAACAGCAAAAGAATGTTCGGACACTACGACTCCCTGTCCTGGGCAGACGAAGGCGCGCACCAGGAGTTCTAGAACGTCGTTGGAACCATTGCCAAGTGTCAGTTGGTCTGTAGATACCCCTAGCAACTCTGAAAGTCTTATTTTTAGCGTGTATCCAGAACCATCGGGGTACCGACTGGTGTCTGACTGTTGCTGCGCGAGTGCTTTTGCAATTACATCACTGGAGGTCCTGGGGTTTTCGTTGGATGCAAGTTTGACTATGTCAGACAGGCCAAGGTCACGTTCAAGTTCTTCGACGGGCTTTCCAGGCTGGTAGGGCTGAAGTTCCCGCACTCCGTCGACTGCCAGGTCCCTGGCATTGAACGCCATATTGCTCAGATACTCCTTGGATAGGAGCCCAAGACCTTAAACATGGCCGCATTGGATTTCATCTGTGACAATGCGTTTTCTACGTTAGAATTTTGAACGTGGCCCTCTATATCAATGAAAAACATATATTCCCACAACCCGGTTCTGGAAGGTCGAGATTCTACACGTGTCATATTAATATTGTGATCGGAAAGTGGTGCGAGCAACGTGTGCAAAGCACCCGGGCGTTCCTGCGCACTCATTACCAAACTAGTTTTATCGCGACCTGACGGCTGGACTGCATGGCGACCAAGCGCTAAAAACCGGGTGGTGTTCCCGGGTTGGTCTTCTATGTCTGCTTGAAGTATCTGCAAACCAAAAGCATCTGCGGCCTCACCAGCAGCTATCGCTACGCAGGTCGGGGTCTCGAGCACCAGACGCACAGCATCTGAGTTACTCGCACAAGCCACCCTCTCGATCGACGGCAGGTTAACATCCAGCCATTGCCGGCATTGCGCTAAGGCTTGTTGATGGGCCAGCACCTTGGTCGGAGAAGTATTCCCAGCAGACCCGATAAGGCAGTGCTTGATCCTGAGATCAACCTCGCCGCAGATTTTGAGCGGCGTCGTCAACAACCTATCCAGAGTGAGGTGGATTCCACCTTCTGCAGAATTCTCAACAGGGACCACACCAAAGTTGCAATGATCGGCTTCGACCAAACGAAATACCTCTTCAATGCTCGATGTCAGCTTTATGTCAATTTCAAAACCGAACTGTTTTCGTGTCGCAAGTTCCGAGTAAGTACCGATCGGGCCAAGTGTGGCAATCGAAGGCTTTGCCTCAGTAGCCCGACAAACAGAGATAATCTCCCGAAACAAACGTTCAACTGCTTCTGGGTCTAACGGTCCATTATTCGCGCGCTGAAGGCGTTGAAGGATCTGTGCTTCCCGCTCTGGGCGATAGACAACGTTAGCATCCTGGCCAGGCTTTTCCTCCCCTACCTTGATGGCGGCACTTGCGCGTTCATTTAACAGCGCCAACAAATTGTCATCGAGTTGATCGATCTCCCTCCGCAAATTTTCAATGTTTTTGCTGTCCGTCATTGCTCTTTGACTATTATGTTTAGTGTCGCCCTATCCAGATCGTTCGTTTGTAACCGAAACTACCGTAGAAAACTAATACAGTTCGCTCTAAATAGCTAGGTTTCAACGTCTGGTTCACTTCCTGTAGAGTCGACGACCAGACCTAAGCTAATCAGATCCTCGCTGTCGGCGAGTGTAATCAATCGAACCCCCTGGGTATTACGCCCCAGTTCTGATATACCGTCAACATTGGTGCGAACCAGTCGCCCTCCATCCGTTAATAACATCAGCTCATCTTCTGAAGAAGTCAAAACGGCACCTATCAGCGATCCGTTTCTGATGCCGTTCTGAATTGCAATTACACCTTGCCCACCCCTACGTTTACGTGGAAATGCATTGACCACAGTACGTTTTCCATAACCACGAGCAGTTGCTGTCAACACGGTTTTATCCAGTTCATTTTGGTCAACAACCAGCATTGAGATCAGGCGTTGATCAGGTTTTAGCGCTATCCCTTTTACCCCTCGAGCCGTTCGACCCATAACCCTGACATCAGTCTCTGCGAAGCGTATTGACTTTCCGGAACAACTGAACAAAAGCAAGTCAGAGTTTCCCTGTGTCATCCCAGCACTCACTAGCTCATCTCCCTCCGACAACGTGATCGCACGCAACCCCGACGGTCTGGGTCTTGAAAAAGATTCGAGACTGCATTTTTTTACAATGCCGTTGGCCGTCGACATAAATACGAATTTTTCTTGTCTACCCCTACCCATCGGCAAGAAGGCAGTTATACGCTCTTGTGACCCCAAAGGCAGGAGATTAACAAGGGGTCGGCCTCGTGCTTGGCGCCCAGCTTGAGGCAATTGATAGACACGCAACCAGTAGACTTTTCCATAGTTGGAAAAACAAAGAATGGTATCGTGTGAATTTGCAACAAACATCGACTTTACAAAGTCGTCCTGCTTGGTTCGTGTTGCAACTCTCCCTTTGCCTCCCCTACGCTGCGCTTGATAGTCAGACAATGGCTGCGCCTTTGAGTACCCTTCCCCGGATAATGTCACTACCATCTCTTCGCGGACGATGAGATCTTCTTCATTCAAATCAAGATGCGTCGCTAAGATTTCAGTGCGCCGATTGTCGCCATAATTATCCATAATCTCTTTTAGTTCGCTCTCTACCACAGCCACCAAGCGGTCGGGTTGCTCGAGAATATCTAGCAGATCGCGAATAACTAATAGATTATTTTGATATTCAGATTTTATTTTTTCTTTTTCCAATCCAGTTAAACGGTGCAGTCTGAGGTCTAAAATCGATTGTGCTTGTGCCTGTGTCAGCTGATAACCCTCTTCCCCCAATCCTTTTTCAGGATCCATATCTTCAGGGCGAGAGATCCTCGAATCACCGAGACTGGTCAGTTCGCTAACAAGCGCAGCATCCCACAATGTTGAAATAAGTTGATTCCTTGCAACGGTTGGATCAGGCGCCGCCTTTATCATTTCTATGACCTGATCGATGTTAGCCAGGGCTACCGCCAGTCCTTCAAGAGCATGGGTTCTGGCTCTGGTTTTCCTCAGGTTGAATATGGTGCGGCGGGTAACAACCTCGCGGCGGTGTTGCAAGAAGCTGGCTAGCAACTCCTTTAAACTAAATAGCTTTGGCAGGTTGTTACTAAGACCAACCAGGTTTATGCCGAAAACCGTCTGTAATTGAGTGTGCTGATACAGATTGTTGAGCACAATAGCCGGCACCTCACCACGCTTGAGTTCGATGACCATTCGCATCCCGGACTTGTCGGACTCATCTCTAAGACCGCTGATGCCACTGACCTTGCCTTCTTTCACCAGTTCAGCAATCTTTTCAAGAAGCCTTGCCTTGTTTACCTGGTAGGGCAATTCTGTCACTACAAGACTTGAGCGCTGACTCTCATTTTTCTCCTCAATGTCTACTCTGGCGCGTATATGGACCCTGCCCCGCCCAGACTCATAGGCCTGTCTAATACCACTATGTCCGTTGATAATGGCCGCTGTGGGGAAATCCGGTCCGGGTAATATCTCCATTAATTGGTCAATCGATGCGTCTGGTTCACGAATAAGCAGTAAGCACGCTTCTATAGTTTCTGAGAGATTATGCGGTGGTATGTTGGTCGCCATACCCACCGCAATCCCAGACGAACCGTTTACTAGAAGATTGGGGAAACGTGCCGGGAGTACCGCCGGTTGCGTCTCGGTTTCATCGTAGTTTGGATAAAAGTCGACGGTTTCTTTGTCGAGATCATCAAGCAACTCGTGCGCAAGGCGGGATAGGCGAATCTCTGTGTAGCGCATGGCGGCGGGAGAGTCCCCATCTACTGAACCAAAATTCCCCTGACCATCTACAAGGGGATAGCGTAGCGAAAATGGCTGGGCCATACGAACAATCGTATCGTAAACCGCAGTATCGCCATGCGGGTGATACCTGCCAATGACATCACCTACGATGCGCGCTGATTTTTTATAAGCCTTATTCCAGTCGTTACTCAGTTCCGACATAGCGTACAAAACTCGCCGGTGTACTGGCTTGAGGCCGTCACGAACATCCGGTAGGGCGCGGCCTACGATGACACTCATAGCATAGTCTAAATACGACTGGCGCATCTCCTGTTCGAGATTCGAAGCTATGGTTTCTTTGGCAATATCATTCATCTGCACTACTCAGCTTGAAGCTCCTATGACAGTACTACGAGTGCCCACTAGGGGGCTAAAAACGGTTGAATCTACAGGACAATTCGAGCCCCAGTTGGGACCAAAATCAGGGGTTCATTTTACCACAAATCAAGCCTCAATCGTGGCTTAGGCAGGGGACTTAACTCAATAAGAACCAACTCAGTCTATGGCTATTTAGCAGTCAGTAAAAAGACAAACAAAGCATGGAACATTCTCAAAAGAGCACGCCAATTGCTCTCTCGCACAGCGTGCTGAGTTCTCCGATCCATGGCATCAGTATTACCACGGCAAGGCCATTAATCGTAAGTAAAATTCGAGCATCGGGTTTCGGACTGAATTGCAACCCACGATGAGTTGCTGTGGGGTCATCAAAATACATCACCTTAACGATCCGAAGATAGTAAAACGCGCCAACTACAGATAAAACAACGGCCGCGACCGCGACCCAGGTCATGCCTGCATTCACTACCGCCTGTAATACTGATAACTTGGCATAGAATCCGATGGTGGGTGGTATCCCCGCAAGAGAAAACATCAGCAAAAGCATAATGAACGCGGCCCACGGATGGGATTGATTCAGTCCCGAATAGTCTTCAATTAAATCAGCTTCCACACCCTCGCTCGACAAAGTCAGTATTACCCCAAAAGCCCCCAAGGTAACCACCGCGTAAATCAATATATAGGCCATAGCAGACGCATAACCGGACGCCTCCCCAGTCAAAATTCCCAGCAGAAAGAATCCCACATGAGCTATTGCCGAATAGGCCAGCATGCGTTTGATATTCCTTTGTGCGATAGCAATGATGTTGCCTAGAGCTAAAGAAGCTATAGAGACCACGACCAGCATCCCCTGCCATTCGGTAGCGAGCGATTCAAGACCATCTGCCAGAAGCCTGAGTATGATCGCGAAGCCCGCAAGCTTTGGCGCTGTGGCGAGATATACCGTGCTTGACGTTGGGGATCCCTCGTAAACATCGGGCACCCACATATGGAAAGGCACCGCACCCATCTTGAACAAAAGCCCAACCAGAACCAGTATCAGTGCCATAGTTCTTGGCAGCATGGTTCCGTCATAACGCGCTATCGACACTGACAATTCGTCTATATACAGCGTCCCGGTGAGTCCGTACAGCAACGACATGCCATACAGCAATATCCCGGAGGCCAGTGCGCCCAATACAAAGTATTTCATGGCGGCTTCTGACGCAGTCGTCGAGTCGATGCGCAAGGCCACCATCGTATACAAACAAAGCGCAAGCAATTCCAGACCCACATAGAGGGACAACAGATGATTTGAAGCCGTCATCACCATCATTCCGACAACTCCAAACAACGCTAGCGCAAAAAATTCACCTTTCCACAGCCCTCTAATATCCGCATAACTTCGACTATAGACCAGGACAAATCCTGTCGAAATACAAATGCCCGCCTTCAAAATAGCCGACAGGCTGTCCATCAACACCAGGCCATTGAGTCCATGGACTGGTGTTGGCTCAGAATAAATCAGGCTCAGGGCAGCTCCTACCACCAGAGCCACCAACGACAAGCCATATCCAAACTTCTGCTTTTTTGTTGCGGGCAAATAGAGATCCAAAACAAGTATAAAGCAGGCCATGAGCGATATTACGATCTCAGGCAGTACTACTAAGATATCTTGCTTAGTCATGGTCGCTAGAGCTTTGAGACCGCAGCATGTTCGAGTAAATTTTCGACGGTCGAATGCATGACTTCAAGAAGTGGCATTGGATAAACGCCCAGTCCGAGTACGCAAACCGCCAATACGCCTAGCACAACCTTCTCTCGCCCATTGACATCAACCAGTGCTTTAACTTTTTCGTTGGTGATCTCACCATAGACGACCCTCTTGATCATCCAGAGCGTATAGGCTGCACCAAGAACAAGCGTAAGGCCTGCAACGGCTGCATACCAGCCGTTGACTCTGAAGCTGCCCAAGATGACTAGAAATTCACCCACAAACCCCGAAGTACCTGGCAATCCGGCGTTTGACATCGCAAAGAAAACCAGGAACATGGAAAACACCGGCATGGTCGTGGCCACACCACCATAGCTATCGATTTCCCTGGAATGCATTCGGTCATAGAGAACCCCGACACACAGAAATAAGGCTCCCGAAATAAAACCGTGTGAAATCATCTGCACAATGGCGCCTTCCATACCCTGAGAATCGAAGATAAAGAAGCCTAGTGTCACAAAGCCCATGTGTGATATCGACGAATACGCGATTAATTTCTTCATGTCTCGCTGCACAAGAGCCACTAGCGCAATGTAGACCACGGCGATCAATGACAATCCTATAACCCATATCGCGAGTTCAGAAGAAGCGTCCGGTGTAATCGGAATACTGAATCGGAGAAATCCGTAAGCGCCCATTTTCAGGGTAATGGCGGCCAAGATTACGGACCCGCCCGTGGGGGCTTCCACGTGAGCATCAGGTAGCCATGTATGCACTGGAAACATGGGTACCTTTACAGCAAAAGCTGCGAAGAATGCGAGAAAAATTAACACCTGCGTCGCATAGGTCAGTGGTGTTGCATGAAACGATGCTATGTTAAAGGTATGATCTGATGTGAAATACAAATAGATAATCGCCACGAGCATCAGTAGAGATCCAACCAGCGTATACAGAAAAAACTTTATAGCCGCATAAACCCGGTTTGATCCACCCCAAACCCCGATAATCAGGAACATCGGTATCAGCATGGCCTCCCAAAAAAGGTAGAAAAGAATGGCGTCCATCGAGCTAAAAACGCCGATCATCAGCCCTTCCATAATCAGGAAGGACGCCATGTATTGAGCAACTCTTTTAGTAATAACCTCCCACCCGGCTATGACTACAATGATCGTTAGCAGGGTCGTCAGAATAATCAGCGGCATAGAGATACCATCAACACCAAGAAAGTACTGGATGTGTAGGGCCTCAATCCATCTATAACGTTCAACAAACTGCATACTCGCTGTATTGATGTCGAAATCAGCATATATCGACAACGACAACAAGAATGTACCCACAGAAAACCCAAGCGCTATCTTTCTGGCTAACTGAGCATTACGATCACCGCCAGTCGACAAAATCAATATTCCACCCAATACCGGCAACCAGATCAAAATGCTGAGAATATTGGGGGTCATACTGTCCATTACGCTTTACATCGCCTCATAACCATAGGCCCCAGGATAAAAATACGACCACGCCAATGATCATGACGAATGCGTAGTGATAAACATAACCTGTCTGCAGTCGCTTCAAAATACGTGAAAACCACCCAATCATATTTGCTGTACCGTTTACCGCTAACCCGTCTATCAGTGCGACATCTGCCCGTTGCCAGAGCCACTCTCCGAGGCGGGTGCCGCCGGATGCGAATAGCCACTGATAAAACTCATCAAAACCGTATTTCCTATGCAGTGTTCTGTAGACGAGCCACAGTCTCTGAGAAACGTTGCCTGGTAGTGAGGGTGCTTTAACGTAGAAAATCCATGCCAGGACAATACCTCCCAAAGCCAACCAGAGTGGCGCTGCAAAAAAGCCATGAGCTATCAGCCCCACCGCAGTCACATGATCACCTTCTCCTGATGAGGAGCGCTGAGCTACAGCATCCCCCAAAAAGTGTCCTCCCAGTACACTTTCAACCAGGAAACCACCAGACAACAACGAAGGAATAGCCAACAAGACCAGCGGCACTGTAACCACCCACGGACTTTCTTTCAGATGTGAGCGCGCCTGTTTGTCCATACGTGGCTCCCCGTGAAACACCATGAATATCAGCCGGAATGAATAGAACGCTGTCACGACAACACCGCCGAGGACGGCAGCATAGGCCAACCCAGCGCCGGGTATGTTGGAGTGATGCACCGCCTCGATGATCGCGTCTTTTGAGAAAAATCCGGAAAACGGCGGTATCCCTGCCAGCGCAAGACTACCGATAACTGACGTGATGTAGGTAATGGGCATGTAGCGGCGAAGTCCACCCATTCGCCGCATATCCTGCTCATGGTGCAATGCTATGATGACGGACCCCGCAGCGAGGAAAAGAAGCGCCTTAAAAAATGCATGGGTTGCTAGGTGAAAGATCGCGACCGAGTAAGCTGATGCGCCAAGTGCAACTGTCATGTAGCCCAGCTGTGACAACGTTGAATAGGCAACTACCCGCTTAATATCGTTCTGTACAAGTCCAACCAGGGCCATCAAAAATGCGGTCAATCCACCGATAATCAAGATCACCGATGACGCTGTCGTCGAAAGCTCGAACAATGGAGACATTCTTGCAACCAGAAAAATACCAGCAGTCACCATCGTTGCCGCGTGAATCAGGGCTGAAATCGGTGTTGGGCCTTCCATGGAATCTGGCAACCAAACATGTAACGGCACCTGTGCCGATTTCCCCATCGCCCCAACAAAAAGCAAGATGCAGATCACTGTTATCCAACTCCATTCATAACCGAGTGCCCCGGTTACCACTGCAGTTTGCTTCTCGGACGCAGCAGAAAATACAGCGCTATAGTCCAGTGTGCCGAACAAGTACATTACTGCCGCTATGCCGAGAAGAAATCCCAAGTCACCCACCCGGTTAACCAGGAACGCTTTAAGATTCGCTGCAACCGCAGATTCTCGTTTAAACCAGAACCCAATGAGCAAGTAAGACACCAGACCCACGGCTTCCCAGCCAAAAAAGAGTTGTAGAAAATTGTTGGCCATAACCAGCATCAGCATGGCAAAAGTAAACAATGCGATATAGCAGAAAAACCTGGTGTATCCCGGGTCATCCCGCATGTAGCCTATGGTATAGATATGCACCATCAGCGAGACGAAGGTAACAACGGCCATCATGACGGCTGACAGATGATCAATCAGGAACCCAACTTCAAAAGACACGCCCCCGCTTGTTCCCCAAGTGTATATAGAGCCGTTAAATGACTGTCCGTCCAACACATCGAACAGAACGACAACCGAGAGCACAAATGAAAGAGCAACCCCTGTTATTGTGATACGGTGGGTTGCATTGTTACCAATTTTATTCCCGAAAAACCCGGCAATAATGGCAGCCGCGAGACAGGCTAACGGGACTAACAAATAGATCATCTTCATGAATTAGTCGTCATCCACGCAGTTGATCCAAATCCTGAACATTTATTGACCGCCGGTTACGAAATAGAACAATTAGTATCGCCAGTCCAATCGCTGCTTCTGCTGCAGCCACCGTTAGAATAAAGAACACAAATACCTGCCCGGCCAAGTCATCCAGATAATAGGAAAACGCAACAAAATTCATGTTTACAGCCAGCAGGAGCAACTCTATGGCCATAAGAATGATTACAAGATTCTTACGATTCAGAAAAATACCAACAACACTGAGGGCAAAAAGAATTGCCCCAAGAACGAGGTAATGAGATAGCGAAATCATTTATTGATCCCGGGGCGTTTTTCTGTCGGCATACGGACTATACGAAGGCGCTCCGACTTGCTGACTTTGACTTGCTCTGAAGGAGACTGGTAGCGGGTATCTGGACGCCGCCGCATCGTCAACACTATGGCGGCGATTATTGCTACGAGCAGAATGAGGCCTGCAACTTCGAATGCAAAAACATAGTCGGTATATAGAACCAACCCCAACTCTTTGGTGTTACTGTAATCGGGACCATGTCCAACTGGTCGTGGTAACGATTGTGAGTCGAAGCGATCTGACATCATCACCACTGCGAACTCAACAACCATAATGCCAGCAACCAGGGCGCCAACTGGCATATTTCGTGCAAACCCTTCCCGCATTCTTTCGATATCGACATCAAGCATCATGACGACGAACAGAAACAGCACCATAACGGCACCGACGTAAACTAACACTAATGCAATGGACAAAAACTCAGCTTCCAGGGTCATCCAGATACAGGCCGCGCTGAAAAATGACAAAACAAGAAACAACGCGGCCTTTACCGGGTTTCTAATCGTCACTACCATTGCCGCAGACACGACCAACACGGTTGCGAACAGGTAAAACAGTATAGAAAGCAGGGGCATGGAGTGGACCAGTTCTTTCGCTTTCTATCTATATGCTGAATCTTGCTGACGCGCGGACGCAATCTGTGCTTCGTAACGGTCGCCAAGACTGAGAAGGTCAATTTTCGTGACCACACCAGACTCACCCGATTCAAAATGGTATTCATCGATGTCCGTTAGGACAATCGAGTCAACGGGACAAGCCTCCTCACAGAATCCACAGTAAATACATTTAAAAAGGTCGATGTCGTAACGCGTTGTTCGGCGTGTTCCGTCCTCTCTTTCTTCCGAATCAATTGTGATGGCGAGTGCCGGACAAACCGCCTCGCAAAGTTTGCAACCGATACAACGCTCTTCTCCGTTGGGGTAGCGACGAAGTGCGTGCAATCCTCGAAAGCGGGGTGACTTAGGTGTTTTCTCCTCGGGATATTGAATCGTAAATTTTTTCTTGAAAAAATATCGGCCAGTGACACCCAGGCCCCTGACTAGTTCAGTTAGCCCCCAAGTATCTATAAATCGCTTAGCTAAAAACATTTGCTCTGCCTATGAAAAAATGACACCAAACGGCGTAAAAAACTTGAACACTCCTATAACCGCTATCCAGATAAGTGTCACTGGGATAAACACTTTCCAACCAAGGCGCATGATTTGGTCATATCGATACCTGGGAAAGGTCGCTCTAAACCATAAAAATAAAAATGCGACTAGAGAAAGTTTCGCTAAAAACCAAAACACGCCTGGCAGCCAGATAAACGGTGGAAAATCAAACGGTGGATTCCACCCGCCTAGAAATAGAATTACCGTTAATGCCGAGATCATCAGCATATTTGCGTATTCCGCAAGGAAAAAAGCCGCAAAACCCATTCCTGAGTAGTCCACATGAAACCCCGCCACAATCTCGGATTCGCCTTCTGAAACGTCAAATGGCGCTCTGTTGGTCTCGGCAACACCTGAGATCAGATACACCAGAAAAAGCGGAAACAGTGGTAGGAAGAACCACTGATGTAGGCCACCAGACTGTGCCTGAATAATCGTGTTTAGATTTAAGCTGCCAGCCACCATGAGCACACCAACCAATGCGAAGCCCATTGCAATTTCGTAAGCAACAATCTGCGCTGCCGAGCGCATTGCGCCCAAGAATGCATACTTAGAATTCGAGGCCCAGCCAGCAATGATGACACCATAAACACTCATTGACGTGAGCGCTAACACATAAAGCAACCCAGCATCGATATCAGCCAGTACCAGCGTTCCCGAAAAAGGGATTACCGCCCACGCGGCAAAGGCTGGGGTCACAGCAAGCACCGGGGCGATAAGAAAGAGGTATTTGTCGGACTTGCTAGGTATGATCATTTCTTTAAACATCAACTTCAGAACATCCGCTATAGGTTGCAACAAACCTCTGGGACCTACCCGATTCGGTCCGACTCGGACGTGCATATAAGCAATGACTTTTCTTTCTGCGAGCGTGTAGTACGCGACCGCAATAATGAGAGGCCCAACGATAAAACCGATCTTAATGCCGAGTTGCAAGATCAACGGCAAAGAATCCCAAATTGTCCCAATCCAGCTCATGTGTTACTCCATCACTTGAACCACAACCACAGGGAAAGAACCGAGAACCGACGTTTCAGAAAGTCCTGTTGGCACGTATACAGCGCCACGAGGTACGCGATCATCAGGTTGGACGGGAAGCATGACTTTGCCGGCCTTTGAGTGCACTGCTAATCGACCTCCTGGCTTAAATCCAATCTCCTCCAATTCTTCTACACAAGCGAGTAATGCCACTGTATCCGCATCTTTGGTCGATTGCAGCGCTGTGGCACGACGTACTGTCGGGTCAACGCTATAAACAGGTACATCGATAATTCGATCGAGTTGTTTGCCGTTTTTCAGTTCAGCCGGTTGAGCGAAAACATGATTAATTGCTTGTAGATCTGGTTTATAGCGAACGCTTATTGGTTCTGATAAGTCATAGACTTCTTCAAGTTCAGTAATAATATCCTTGGAGGTGACCTGGTCAAAACCGTCCAGTTTTAGGAAATTTCCAAGCACCCGTAGAATCTTCCATCCAGGCCTGGACTGCCCCATCGGCTTTACAGCGGCACTGGCGAACTGGGTCACACCTTCACAATTAATATACCCGGCATCAATTTCTGTAAAAGCCGCAAGCGGAAACACGACATCCGCCTGCATGGGCACCGCGGAACGAAACGTCGAAAAGCTTACAACGAACTCTGCTTCGTTCAGCGCAGCATCCAACGCCACTGGATCAGCATAATCGTTACTCACCTCAACGCCATACAAAACATAAGCTTTGAGACGCTCATCGATCATTTTCTTGGAATTTAACCCCGGCGAAGCATTCGAACGTCCGCCAGGTAGTCGGTGTGGCACACACCCAGCTACCCATCCCGCAACGCCATTAGCATCGGGTAACAAGGCAATTCTAATACCGCAGTTCTCTCCCATCCAAGATGCAATCTGTCGAAGCATACTGGCATCCGGATGATTCATTGCAATTTGCCCCAAAAGAATGAGGACATCTGAATCGTCACCAGTTAAGCAATCCGCGATAGCATCAACATCTGTTCCAAATTCATGTCGTGTTGCGAGCTCAACAAGACGCCTAGGCAGTAGATCTGCCTTCCCTGTTGCCGTTGCAACTTTTCGCGCGATGCTCGCGAAAACGATTGCCATCATTGACGGCTTTACGATCACTTCTTGAGCCGTCGTAAAATTATGATTGAACGACATTGGATTGAGAACGGCGATCTCACCGCCCTGCTGCGCTAAACGACGCAGTCTCAGCGATATCAACGGCAGTTCTTTCCGGATATTCGAACCTACAATCAGCACGCCGTCGAGTTCTTGAAATTTTGATATGGGCATTTCGGTGCCTGGGCAAACTGGCGCTGCCAGATCATCTCGGAAATCTTGTTGCCGCAATCGATGATCAACGTTGGATGATCCCAGTGCACGCAATATTTTCTGTAAAAGAAAAAACTCTTCTAGCGAAGATGTTGGAGACACCATTGCGCCGATTTGCTCACCAGACCAGGTCTCTTTGATTTGTCCTAATTCCGACGAAACCAGGTCTAATGCCTCAGTCCACTCGATCTCCTGATAATTCTCACCCCGGCGAACAAGGGGCATGGTTAACCGATCATTACAATTAACGCTCTCATAACTGTACCGGTCGCGATCCGAAAGCCAGCACTCATTTACCGCTTCGTTGTCTCGCGGCAATACCCGCTTGACCACACCTCCAATTTCTTGAATTTCAAGATTTGAACCTAAACAGTCGTGGGGGCTAATTCCTTTGTGGCCATTCAATTCCCAGGTCCGTGCTGTAAACCGATAGGGCTTGGAGGTCAGTGCACCAACTGGACACAAATCAATCACATTACCGGAGACCTCACTATCCATTGATGTACCAAGGAAAGTCGAGATCTTCATATCTTCTCCACGTCCGATTGCGCCCAGTTCCATTACCCCAGCCACCTCTTCGCCAAATCTTACGCAACGAGTGCAATGAATGCAGCGCGTCATTTCAGTGGTTATCAGAGGCCCAAGATCGACATTGTCGACAGATCTTTTAACCTCTTTGAATACTGAACTACTACCGCCGAACCCAATTGCCTGATCTTGAAGTGGGCATTCCCCCCCTTGGTCACAGATCGGGCAGTCCAAAGGATGATTGATCAGGAGAAACTCCATGGTGTCCTCTTGTGCCTGTTTCGCAATTTCAGACAAGGTCTGCACAACCATGCCATCGGTTACTGGGGTGGCACAGGCCGGGAGTGGCTTCGGCGCTTTTTCGACCTCGACGAGACACATTCTGCAGTTTGCAGCGACAGAGAGTTTTTCGTGATAACAGAATCGTGGAATGTAAATCCCCGCACTGTCGGCAACTTCGATAATGGTTGAACCTGGTTCTGCTTCGAACTGTTGCCCGTTGATCTCAACTTTAAGCATGATGAAAATAACCCATCATTAAGCTGCAACCTGAGACGAAATCTTCGCCTCGAACTCTCCACGAAAATGTTTGAGAAAACTCTGGACGGGCCAAGCTGCCGCATCCCCTAAAGCACATATAGTCCGGCCTTCAATCTTGTCAGCAACATTAACCAACTTGTCCAAATCACTGGCTGAGCCGACACCGGTTCTTATACGATAGATCAATCGATATAACCAGCCAGTACCTTCTCGACAGGGCGTACATTGTCCACAGGATTCGCGAAAATAAAAAAGTGCAATACGCTCCAATACCTCGACCATACAAGTTGTGTTATCCATCACAATCACCCCGCCGGAACCAATCATCGATCCTGCCTGCTGAAGCTGATCGTAGCCCATCTCACAAGACAGAATCGCCTCTGCTGGCATTACTGGCATAGAAGATCCTCCAGGGATAACAGCTTTTAGAGTACGTCCCTCGAGCAAGCCACCGGCAAGATTCAATAGCTCGCTAAACGGCGTCCCTAACGTGATTTCGTAGTTACCTGGACGCTGCACATGACCAGACACTGAAAATACCTTACTACCGCCGCTACCCTCTTGACCCAAATTATTAAACCAGTCCGGACCCTTGCGGATGATGGGCGGTAACGAGGCCAACGTTTCTGTATTGTTAACCGTCGTGGGTTTACCGAATGCACCCACTTGCGCAGGAAACGGCGGTTTAAACCGTGGCATTCCTTTTTTGCCCTCTAGTGACTCTAGTAATCCTGTTTCCTCACCGCAGATGTAAGCCCCTGCGCCGCGTTGACTGTAGAGATCAAAGGTCACTCCTGTCCCACGAATATCCTGTCCCAGATAACCTGCCTGGTAGGCCTCCTTAAGGGCATTCTCAAACCGTACCCACGGTTGGTGATATTCCCCCCTAATATAGTTGTACGCGACGGTGGAACCCGTCGCGTAACTTGCTATCGCCATTCCTTCGATTAACTGATGCGGATTGAGAGTCAGAATGTCCCTATCTTTAAACGTTCCTGGTTCACTCTCATCAGAATTACACACAATATACTTCTGACCCTGAGTGTCGCGAGGCATAAAACTGAGTTTGAGCCCCGAGGGAAATCCTGCCCCACCTCTGCCTCTTAGGCCAGATGCCTTGATGATATCGATAACATCGGCAGGTGGTATTGATTCATCAATGATTTTCAACCAGGACTGGTAGCCCCCCAACTCTTTACAGTAGTGGTCCAGTAACCACGGCGACTGGACTTCCGGCGCGGGCAAACAAACATAGCATTGTCCCATGGCGATCAATCCAGGTCAGACAACAGTTGATCAACATCTTCTGCCGTCAGGTTCTCGACGTAACGATCATTGCAAATGAGCATCGGCGCTCCACCACAAGCACCTAGGCATTCGGCCTCAAACAACGCAACCTTGCCGTCGGCTGTGGTCTCACCAACATCCACGCCTAACCTATTTTTGAGTTGGTCAAGCACATCTTTGCTACCACGAAGCATGCAAGACACATTCGTACACACCCTAATTCTATGGCGACCGACAGATTTGGTATAAAACATGTCGTAGAAAGTTGCCACTTCGTAAACTTGTATTGGCTGAAGTGACAACACTGCAGCCACAGCATTCACGACACCTTCGGATACCCAGCCATGCTCTTGTTGTGCATAGCGCAAAGCCGACTTTACCGCTGCCCTACGACTCGGATATTTTTTTGCCTCGGTTTCTATTTTTTTTCTGACATCGTCAGATAACTGGTAGTCGATTTCCATAGCGCTAGCGATCTATTTCACCAAACACTATGTCCTGGGTACCGATAATTGCCACCATGTCTGTCAACATATGGCCGCGCGACATCTCATCTAAGGCTGCGAGGTGAGGAAATCCGGGAGCGCGGATTTTTACCCGATAAGGTTTGTTGGCACCATCTGACACCAGAAATATTCCAAATTCTCCTTTTGGGGCTTCTATTGCACAGTACACCTGCCCAGCGGGCACACTATAGCCTTCAGTAAACAGCTTAAAGTGGTGAATCAAAGATTCCATGTCTTCTTTCATTTCTTCCCGCGGCGGTGGACTCAATTTATAGTCATCCAACATAACTGAACCCGGATTATTCCTTAACCAGTCCACACACTGACTGACAATGCGATTTGATTGTCGCATTTCCTCCATCCTCACAAGGTATCTGTCGTAGGTATCCCCTGTTACCCCCACGGGTATATCAAAACTGACCCGGTCATACACCTCGTAGGGTTGTTTCTTGCGCAAATCCCATTCAACACCGGAACCCCTGAGCATCGGACCTGTAAAACCGAGTTGCAGTGCCTGCTCAGGCGTAACAACGCCTATGTCGACGGTTCTCTGTTTCCAGATTCGATTATCGGTAAGTAAAGTCTCGTACTCATCAACACACGCTGGAAACCGTTCCGTAAAAGCGTCTATGAAGTCGAGTAAGGAGCCAGACCGATTTTCGTTCCGACTGGCCATGCCCTCTTCGCCCTCGCGGTCATTTCTTTGATACAGTGGCATCTTGTCGGGCAAATCTCGGTAAACCCCACCTGGCCGATAATAGGTCGCGTGCATGCGTGCACCTGACACTGCTTCATAGCAGTCCATTAAATCTTCCCGTTCCCGAAAAGCATACAAAAATACGGCCATCGCTCCAATATCTAACGCATGTGCACCTAGCCACATCAAGTGATTACGAATTCGGGTAATCTCATCAAACATAACCCTTATATACTGAGCACGAATTGGCGGCACTACACCCAGCAACGACTCTATCGCCAATACATACGCATGCTCATTACACATCATGGATACATAATCCAGCCGATCCATGTAACCAATACTGTGATTGTAAGGTTTACTTTCTGCCAGCTTTTCTGTTGCTCTGTGCAGCAACCCGATATGCGGGTCCAGCCTTTCGATAACCTCCCCATCCATCTCCATAATTACTCTTAATACGCCATGTGCTGCCGGGTGTTGTGGCCCGAAGTTCATGGTGTAATTGCGGATCTCAGTCATTGGCCCATTCATCGCGGATAACCCGGGGTACCGTTACCCTCGGTTCAACGGACACCGGCTCGTAAACAACTCTACCTTTCTCTTCGTCGTATCTCATTTCCACATGGCCAGACAACGGGAAATCTTTACGGAACGGATGACCGATGAACCCATAATCAGTCAGCAGTCGCCGGAGATCCGGATGACCCTGGAATTGAATTCCGAAAAGATCGAACGCCTCCCGTTCGTACCAGTTCGCGCAACGCCACACCTCGATTACCGAATCAATGGTTAAATCATCTTCGGGAACGGGTACGATCACACGCAGGCGCTGATTCAGACTTACCGAAAGGAGATGGTAAACAACAGCAAATCTATCGTTATCCCAACTCCGCTGTGCCTCTTGGCCATAGGCCTGATAGTCAACAGCACACAGATCAACCAGTTGTTCGAATGCGGTGTCTTGATGGTCCCGTAGTTTTCTCAACAGTTCAAGCGACGACGATCGACTGACCGTCATGGTAAGGCATACCGAATCCTCGGTGATCAAAGCATCAAATTCACCGGATATAGACTTGACCTGACTGTGCAGGTCTTTTGTGGCACCCATGTGGTTATCGGACTCTAGCGCGCTATGGTGTCTGTACGCTTGATCTTTTTTTGAAGCTGGATGACACCGTACAACAACGCCTGTGGTGTAGGAGGGCATCCCGGCACATACACATCGACCGGGACGATCCGGTCACATCCACGAACCACTGAATATGAATAATGGTAATAACCACCGCCATTCGCACAAGACCCCATAGAAATTACCCAACGCGGTTCTGGCATCTGCTCGTAGACTTTACGTAAAGCTGGCGCCATCTTGTTGGTCAGCGTACCGGCTACGATCATCACATCTGACTGACGCGGGCTTGGACGGAAAATCACACCAAAGCGATCTAGATCATAACGGGATGCGCCTGTATGCATCATTTCTACAGCACAACATGCCAGGCCAAATGTCATTGGCCACATTGAACCCGTACGGGCCCAATTTATGAGGTCATCCAACCTGGTAGTCGCCCAACCCTGTTCTAATACCCCTTCTAATGCCACGCGATCACTACTCCCATTCCAATGCACCCTTCATCCATTCATAGATAAAACCGGCCACCAGCACCAGCAAAAATATTATCATCGCGAGAAAACCGAACATTCCGATCTCGTCCAAGGCGACCGCCCACGGAAACAAAAAAGCAATTTCCAAGTCAAAAATAATGAATAAAATAGCGACCAGATAATAACGGACATCAAACTTCATACGACTGTCTTCGAAGGCTTCGAAACCGCATTCGTATGGAGAGAGTTTTTGTTGATTTGGCCGGTGTGGGCTTAGCAGCTTACCAGCTACCAGGAGAACAACCCCAAGTCCTGAAGCAACGATCAAGAACAGCAGCACTGGCAAGTAGTTGGCAAGCATGCAGCTGTCGTTTCAGATGGGTGACCTTAGGTTATCGATACCCTAAATTCTAGTGACTGACCCCCCATAGGGTCAACAAATATAGCCGCCCGGGCTAGTCAAAATACGATGTTAACCACCCATTCACACTAAATTTCTGGTGCCGAAGGCCGGACTCGAACCGGCACGGCTTGCGCCACCGCCCCCTCAAGACGGCGTGTCTACCAGTTCCACCACTTCGGCATATATCTGGGTCACTCACTCAGTGAATAGTCTACTTTAATACAGTTTCAATCTTTGGACCCAGGTACAGCCGGTAGATCGGTCGAGTCTTTTTCTCGTAGGCTTTCTGCGAGTGGCGCCTGGGAGGTGGTGGTTTCGATGACACTTCTTGGTGCACCCCCCTTCTGGGTGTACATATAGGCGAGACTCAGGCCAGATATAAAAAACACCGCTGCCAAACCTGCCGTAATTCGACTCAGGAAGGTGGCTGACCCTTGACTGCCGAACACCGATTGGGAAGAGCCACCCCCGAACGCAGCGCCCATATCGGCGCCTTTGCCCCGCTGCAAAAGCACCAGGATCACTATCGAAACAGCAGCTACCAGGTGAATCACCGTGAAAATACTGATAATCATCTCATCGCTCCATTGATGCACAGATCGCAAGGAAATCACTAGCTACTAGCGCAGCACCACCAATTAGCCCACCGTCGATATCTGGGGAAGAAAATATTCCTTGAGCGTTTTCAGGTTTTACACTGCCACCGTAAAGCAACCGAGTATGATCTGCAACACCCGGGTTGAGTTCTGCTATCGACTCCCGAATCAAAGCATGCACTTCCTGCGCCTGGTCCGGACTTGCGCTACGACCAGTGCCAATCGCCCAAACGGGTTCATAGGCAACAATTGCGAATGGGAATATATCGACACCGTTTAAGTCAAGCACGCTCATGAGTTGCTCCCGAACCACCCGGCCAGTATCCCCACGTTCCCGCTCCTCGAGTGTTTCTCCCACACAAACGATCGGTTTCAGTTCCGCAGCCATGGCCGCCTTAACTTTTTGAGCCACCAGATCACTCGATTCACCGTACAGAGCTCGCCGCTCCGAATGTCCAACAATCACATAATCACACCGCTGTTCTTTGAGCATCTCAGCCGCGATCTCGCCCGTATATGCTCCGGGTTTGTGTATGTCTAGGTTCTGCGCGCCCACCTTTATCGGAGACCCAGCTAGCATCTGGACAGCCAGCGGTATATATAAAAACGGCGGACAGACCACAACGTCAACATCCGGCAAAGATTGCACGATACCTTCCTTTAGCCCAGTCAACAGATCATCTGTCATCGCGACTGATCCATTCATCTTCCAGTTTCCGGCAACTAATGAACGACGCATCATTTCTCCTGCTACTAAAGATCCGTAATCTTCTATATTGGCCGACGAGGGGCGGCGATGTTACCGAGACACAACGCTGGACGCAACCGAATCGTTGACAGAGTCGAATGTGCTAATACTTATCACTCGAACTCACGACAGCCATAGTCAACTGTTCGACCAACATCCCTACCTGTACTGCATCTACCCCCTCAACCATGACTCGAATCACGGGTTCAGTTCCTGAAGGTCTCAGGACAACCCTGCCGTTGCAATCCAACGCCGACTCAACCTCACGAACTGCGTTGATAACCATTTCGTCGTCCAGCAGTATAGCCGCAGGCACAGAACCATTTATCGGAACATTGATCATGGACTGCGGATAAATCTGCAAACCCGACACGAGTTCGGCTAATGTCCGGCCAGTCGAACGCATCAGCTCAAGCACACTAACTGCCGTCAGTAACCCATCGCCAGTTGTACCCTTGTCAAGCTGGATGATATGCCCCGAGGTTTCTCCTCCTAATGTCCAGCTTTTCTCGTACATCTTTTCCAGTACATACCTGTCTCCAACATTGGAGCGCTCGAAAGCAATTCCCCGTTCTCGACATGCCAACTCCAGACCAAGATTACTCATAACGGTCCCGACGATTCCGCCTGTCACCGGTGGATCCTTTTGCCCATAGACTCCCAGCAAATAGAGCATCCCATCACCATCGACAACCTTCCCAGAAGCATCGGCTAGCACGACCCGATCTGCATCCCCGTCAAGAGCTATACCCAGATCAGCATTGTGTTTCTTTACTAACTCGGCCATATGCTGTGGGTGAACCGACCCGCATTCATCATTGATGTTATAACCATTGGGAAGAGCGCCAGCCAACACGATCTCTGCACCGAAAATGTTCAGTAGTTTTGGGCCGATTTCATAGGCAGCACCGTGAGCGCAATCAAGAACAATCTTAAAATCGCTCAGATCAAGATCAACACCAACTTGTTTCTGACAATAAGCCACATAATCATCAGCAGCTCGGTTGTAGCGCCTCGCCTTTCCCAAAACTCCCGACGTAACCGTTTGAATCTTGTCAGTAAGTGAGACCTCAATTTTATGTTCGAGATCGTCACTAAATTTCTGGCCGTCGCTGGTGAAAAACTTAACTCCATTATCATGGTAGGGGTTGTGGGACGCGCTGATCATAATACCGGCCACCGCATTTGACGCTCTGGTTAGGCAAGCAACTGCTGGTGTCGGTAAGGGACCTGTTAAAACCACGCCCACACCAGCTGCCGATAGTCCTGACTCGAGTGCAGACTCCATCATGTACCCGGACTCACGGGTATCTTTCCCAATCAGAACCTCGCTACCGGTGTGCGTCGCCAGTACTTTTCCCACTGCCCACCCCAGATGGAGCATATCCTCAGGAGTGATCGGTTTTTGACCTACTCTGCCTCGTATACCATCTGTTCCAAAGAAACGTCTATCGCGTGTGCTATTCATTGAATGAGGACTATACGGTGTTTCGGGATTCTTTAAGAACCTTGGCTGTCATGCCGACGTTATGCACACGAACAAGTGAGGCCCCATTTGCGACCGCCTGCACTGCATACTGCGCACTCAACCGGTCACGATACGGTCCGGTCATTTTTATCGGTAGAAACGATTTTCTAGATACGCCCACGAGAACCGGCTGACCGAGGTCCCCGAACTCCCCAATCTCATTAATGAGTCTTCGGTTGTGCTCCGGTTGCTTACCAAAACCAATACCCGGATCAACGACGATCTTCTCCGACGAAATTCCAGCTGAAAGACATCGGTCCACCTGCTGTTGCAAGAATGCTTTTACCTCTTGCACTACATCGATATAGACCGGCGCATGCTGCATAGTCGCTGGAACACCTTTCATATGCATCAAGCACACCGGAACGTCAAGAGCACGCGCCTGCTCTAAGGCACCGGGCCTCCTTAAAGCACAGATGTCATTGATCATTGCAGCACCAGCATCAACGGCCGCCTTCATAACTTCCGGCTTACTGGTATCAATTGAAATAGGGACCGGGACCTCCTGGGACAGTCGGCGAATCAACGGAATGACCCTTTCTAACTCGACTTCAACGGTTACTGGATCGGAACCTGGCCGGGTCGATTCTCCACCAACATCGATCAGATCTGCACCTTCATCCACCATCAGGTGAGCCTGTCTTATTGCATCCTCGATCCACAGATAGCGACCGCCATCAGAAAATGAATCTGGTGTGGCGTTCAAGATTCCGATCAGCGCAGCACCCGCTGGCAGCGACTGGCAATCTAAGCTCAATAACAGAATGGATCTCTCGAACGTTAGGCCGAATCGCCCGCGGGTGAATCCATCTTAGGCTTCACCGTCGGCTGATCAGATGATGAAGTATCCTCGTCCATCGGACTTTGATCTGCAACGTCTCCTTGCAAACCGTTGGTTTTTCCACCTGAGCTACCGTCATCGGTTGATGGCGGATCTGGCCGCTCACCGCGCATAATCTGATCAATCTGATCGGACTCCAGTGTCTCCCAATCTAGCAAGGCCTCTGCCATCTTTTCAATCTTTTCCCGATTCGCCTCAATGATCCCACGTGCTCGCGTATATTGCTCTTCGATAATCCGTGTAATCTCCTGATCGACGAGTTCTGCGGTGGAGTCACTCAGATTCTTATGGGTGACTACGTCTCTCCCCAAAAACACTTCGGCATCATTGTCACCATAAACGCGCGGCCCGAGCGAGTCGCTCATACCCCAACGCTGGACCATCTTTTGGGCAAGATCGGTGGCCTGTTCGAAATCATTGGCCGCCCCGGTAGTCATCTGCCCCATAAAAATTTCCTCCGCGATTCGCCCACCCATCAACACAGCGATTCTGGCGAAAAGATAATCCCGGTTGTGGCTGTATCGATCTTCTTCAGGCAGCTGCATCGTAACGCCCAAGGCCCGGCCACGAGGAATGATAGTGACCTTATGGACCGGATCTGTGTTCGGACTGAGCGCTCTTGCAACGACCGTATGCCCGGATTCATGGTAAGCAGTGTTCTTGCGCTCCAGTTCAGGCATCACCAACGAGCGTCGTTCTACCCCCATAATAATCTTGTCCTTAGCCAGCTCAAATTCTTCCATCGAGACCAGCTTTTTACTCCCCCGGGCCGCAAATAGAGCTGCCTCGTTAATTAAATTAGCTAGATCAGCACCGGAGAACCCAGGCGTCCCTCGCGCAATAATGGTCGGCTCAACGTCTTCCGCCAATGGTACTTTACGCATGTGTACTTTCAATATCGCTTCACGACCACGAATATCTGGTAACGGTACATGTACTTGCCGGTCAAATCGGCCAGGCCTTAACAAGGCAGGGTCCAACACATCCGGTCTATTTGTTGCTGCAATAACGATGACACCTTCATTGCCATCAAAACCGTCCATCTCTACCAGTAACTGATTGAGGGTTTGTTCTCGCTCATCATGTCCACCACCCAAACCCGCACCGCGCTGACGCCCAACTGCATCGATTTCATCAATAAATATGATGCACGGAGCGTGTTTCTTGGCCTGTTCAAACATATCTCTGACGCGGGACGCACCAACGCCAACGAACATCTCAACAAAATCAGAACCAGAAATCGTAAAAAACGGGACCTTTGCTTCACCGGCAATGGCCTTGGCGAGCAAGGTTTTACCCGTACCCGGACTGCCTGTCATCAATACCCCTCTGGGAATCCGGCCACCCAGCTTCTGAAATCGAGACGGATCACTTAAGAATTCAACCAACTCCTGCACTTCTTCTTTAGCTTCGTCGACACCGGCAACATCGGCAAAAGTAATATTGTTTTTATCTTCGGTCAGCATTCGGGCTTTACTTCGTCCAAACGACAGGGCACCGCGACCTCCCCCGCCCTGCATCTGACGCATAAAGAATACCCACACACCGATCAGCAGTAATAATGGAAACCAGCTGATAAAAATCTGCATAAACAAGGAGGTGCTTTCTTCTTTTTGGGCCTTAATGATGACCCCCGCCTCGAGTAAGTCGTTAACCAGTCCTGGGTCACCTGGTGAGTAGGTGACAAAACGCTGGCCGGACCGAGTCTGGCCATGGATCGAACTACCGTCTATTGTTACCTGCTCGACACCGCCTTGTTTCACCTCGTGCAGAAACTCGGAATAATCCAGTTCCACACCTGTCCGACTGTCCTTAGGCGTAAAATTGTTGAACACCGCCATGAGCACCATCGCGATAACCAACCAAAGTACAAGATTCTTTGTCAGATTGCCCATAAAACGTTCACGTTATCCTTAGAAAAGAAAGAGTTAAAGCGAGTAATGGCCGCATCGATCATTACCTATTTCTGCCTTAAGGCGATTTTGAAGGTTTTCCCCTTTTTCTACAACCGTTTAGGCTACCAGGCCCAAACTTCTAGCGCCCTGGAATCCACCTATCTCAACGCACTTCCGTGGGCTTTGAGGCCAGTAGGTAATATTCAGCGCTCTCAAGTCGTGATGCTTGCGGTTTTCGCACAACCACTTTACCAAATGAAGATGTTATCTCGCGACGAAAATCATCCGTGTCTTCGCCTTCAAACACCTTAACCATAAATTTTCCGTTTGGACCCAGCATTTTTAGCGCAATCGACAGTGCCACTCGTGCCAGGCCGAGGCTTTTTGCCTGATCGGCGGCTTTTATACCAGTCAAATTGGGGGCCATATCCGATAATACAAGCCCTACAGGTTCGTTTTTTAGCCGCAATTCCAGTTCACGAGATAACGATTCGGTAGCGATGTCCCCCTGGACAACAACTACATCTTTAATGGGTGCTATAGGTAATATATCTATTGCAAAGACCCTGCCCGCAACACCCACTCGTGTCGCCGCATACTGCGACCATCCCCCAGGCGCAGCGCCAAGGTCGAGAACAGTATCACCGGGCATGATCAAGTGATCCTTCTGATCTATTTCTGATAGTTTGTATACCGCCCGAGAACGGTAGCCCTCTTTTTGAGACCCCCTCACAAATGGGTCACGGTGTTGCCGGTCTACCCACTGCCTGCTTTTCGATTTTCGTCTGGCCACAAATCAAGTCTTCACTAAGGTGGTCGAAATTCGCTGGAGCCTATACCATAACCCAGTAATGAAACTGACTGGAACCCAAATCAGACATTTAAGAGGCCTGGCCCACCACAAACGCACAGTCGTCACTGTTGGACTTTCCGGCCTTACCGAGGGCGTGATCAACGAACTAGATTCAGTTCTAACAGCGCATGAACTCGTAAAAATAAAATTACCAGCAGGCAGTCGTCTGGAAAAACAAACTATGCTTCATCAGTTGTGTACCAGTACTACGGCGACATCGATACAACTTATCGGTCGAATCGGAATTATCTACCGGCCCGGAGAACCTCCGCTCATACCGTTACCAGGCATAACGCGGTCTTCGTAAGATCACAGTCAATGTGCCTGATTCTGATCGCAAAAGATGTTCACCCATGTTACCCGCTGATCATTATTGCGAATAGGGAAGAATCTCACTCCCGGCCCACGCAAAGCTTATCTTTTTGGTACGACTATCCCACAATCGCTGCAGGAAGAGACCTCACGGCGGGTGGAACCTGGTTTGGACTTAATCTCCAGGGTTTATTTGCAGCCGTCACGAATTTTCACGAACCGACTGTCACAGTAAAATCCGACTATTCACGCGGGATGCTGGTGGCCGACTGGCTTCGGCAAAACACGGAGTCTGCAGATTGTCACCTCCAGAACCTCGGCCAACTTCAATGCTACCCAGGTGTCAACTTTATTTCCGGAAACATTACTACTCTATGGTGGAATTCCAACCGGGTCAGTGCCCCTCGTCGGATTCCATCGGGAATTTCAGGGCTCAGTAATGATCTTCTAGATTCACCGTGGCACAAAATTGTCTATGGCAAACAGCTGTTTAAGACAATCTTAAGCCACAGTTTCAGATCGGATACATTTTTTGAACTGCTATCCGATTGCACACCGGCCAACGAAATTGATACCAGGAACGCCGGTTTTCCACCAGATATACCGGCACCACAGTCCGCAATATTTATCAAAGGACCCTTTTACGGAACCCGCAGTTCAACAGTACTTTTAGTGGACCAACAGAACCAGGTTCAACTTGTTGAACGGTGTTATGACCCAGATGCGACAATCTTGGGCGAAAACCGCCTTAACTTTCAGTTGCAACCCGTCGCGGGAATACGCTGATATCGTCAACTATCGGTCGCCGTCAGTGACTTCTATTTGATACCCGCATACGCCACAGAACTGGGTTTCGTCTGAGTTGATCCAAGCGCCCAGCTACTGCCTCAAGTGCGAAGTGAAATTCCGTGTTAGGACGATAATATCTCGTCGGCTGGTTTGATTCTTGGAGGGTCATGCGTTGAATATCGATTACCTGCCTGGACACATCCATAAACACGATATCCAACGGTACCGCCACACCAGTCATGTGGAAGTTTGCGTGAACCGGTGCTGGAAAAGAAAAAAGCAGGGATCGCTCAATGACTAAGCCAGGACAGACTCCTTGGAAGCCACGTGCCCTTTGTTCGGGAGATTTTGCTATCCACGCAGCGAGGACTAGCGGCTTCTCCTCCTCGGCACTAAATTCCACCCAGACCGCCTTCATTGCCACCCAAAATGAGGCGTCGCTAGAACAGTCTGCTCTGGGCCCCTGGTCGGCAACCCCGCTAACCACTACGAAATACAATCCCACAATTGCTGCGAGCCTAAACAAATGAATGAAGCGATTTCTCGATCTTTTCACGGACGTCGTAGGCGACCTTTAGTGCTTGTAATCCGTCGCTGCCCGTCACCAGCGGTTGCTTGCCTTTGCGGACACAATCTACGAAGTGGGCCAACTCAGAATCCAATGGTGGCGTCGGTTCAACCTGGATAGAAGAATTAATGATTGGCGCGAACCTTCCATCTGGCGGCCGCTTCCCAGGACGAGATATCTCGATCTGTTGGTCTTCAAAATTCAAAGCAAGATAACCTGCATCGGCGAACACTCGAATTCTTCTGAATCTTTTTGCTGAGACCCTACTTGCCGTGACATTCGCGATAGCACCGTCCTCAAATTCAAGGCGTGCATTCGCAATATCAACATGGTTTGTTACTATGCTGGCACCGACCGCAGAAACATACTTCAACTCCGATCGAACCAGGGAGAGCACAATGTCAATATCATGGATCATGAGGTCGGTTACCACGTCAACGTCTGTGGCTCGCTCTACAAATTCGCTCAGCCTATGCACCTCTATAAAACGCGGCCGATCCAGTTCTTTGTGGAGTCGGACAACTCCAGCATTGAATCTTTCGAGGTGCCCTATTTGAAGTATCGCACCGCTCTGCTCGGCCTCATTTACTATTAATCGGGCATCATCCAGGGTATGTGCGACCGGTTTCTCCAACAATACCGGAATTCCTCTGTGCAAAAAAGGCAATGAGACCTCCCGATGACAGGAAGTTGGTACTACCACACTGACAGCGTCTACGGAATCGGCCAGTTGATCAACGTCACTATAAAAGTCACATCCGCAGTCTACTGCGACCCGCTTTCCCACATCTGAATTCACGTCATTGACGCCAACCAGAGTTACATCGGATAGCCGGGTGTAAATCTGAGCATGTATAGAGCCGAGATATCCAACTCCGACCACTCCGATCTTTACCGGTTCACTCATAGATATCGGCCGAGGAAAATATTACGCAGCACCGCGAAAACAACTGGTTTGGCATTTAACTGCATCCCGATCAATACCGTCAAAGAGCATCCTGATCGGTCTCACCCGTGCGAATCCGGTGTATCTGCTCAAGGTCATAAACAAATATTTTTCCATCCCCAATTTTTTCTGTGCGGGAGGCATTTATTATTGTTTCGACCACCTGGTCGACAATGGCTGTGTCGACTGCAACCTCTAATTTCACTTTTGGTATAAAGTCTACGACGTATTCTGCGCCTCTATATAGTTCTGTATGACCTTTCTGGCGACCGAATCCTTTTACCTCAGTAATGGTCATACCTTTGATTCCGACTTCACCTAAAGCGTCACGTACATCATCAAGTTTGAATGGTTTAATTATTGCGGTAACCAGTTTCATCGTTGGTTCCTTTGGTTGATAAACCTTTTACAATAGATCTAAAATTTCTTACAACAACGCCAACATGCTTTTCGCATCACTAACCTCGAATTTTCGGGGTTCTTCAACATTCAAATGTGTAATAACACCATCATTCACAACAATTGAATAACGCAGGGAGCGAATACCAAAGCCCGCACCGGATAAATCTGAATCCAATCCGATGGCTCTGGTAAATTCTGCATTACCATCTGCCAGCATCATCACCCGCTCACCCGCGCCGTGAACATCTCCCCAGGCAGCCATAACCCAAGCATCGTTGACTGAAAGGCAGATTATCAGATCTACCCCTTTGTCACGGATTTGATCGGATAACTCAATATAACCTGGCAAATGAAACTTCGAACACGTGGGCGTAAATGCGCCCGGTAGTGCAAACAACACCACCCGTTTACCCTGAAAAAGCTCACCTGTCTGAACAGACTCCGGCCGTTCTTCGCCCATCATCTTAAGTTCCACATTAGGAATTGTTCCGCCAATCTGTATCATCAATAAGCCCCCTTTACGGAAAATATTTCTGTTAGTGCTTAGTATCCACAATTGTTACCACACCTGCCAACAGGTATCTTGATCCAATCTTTGATTTCCCAGCACCCTGTGATTGCACGTGTCCTATGATAAATTATCCGCTCATATCGTGATGTTAATCGCCCCAAAAACTAACAATGGTATTTCACATTGGAACCTGTTGTTGATCTGAGAAGTGATACTGTCACTAAACCCAGTATTGGCATGCGCCAGGCGATGCTGAATGCTGATGTCGGCGATGATGTTTATGGGGAAGATCCGACGGCCACCACCCTCGAAGCCAAAGCCGCCGATCTATTAAAAACAGAATCCGCACTTTTTGTGACGAGTGGCACCCAGAGCAACCTCCTAGCCCTGCTAAGCCATTGCCAGCGTGGAGACGAGTACATTGCGGGTAGCAAGGCACACAGCTACCTCGAAGAAGGCGGAGGCGGGGCTGTTTTAGCCAGCATTCAGCCACAGCCAATTGAAAACAATCACGACGGCACCATCGACTTGAACAAAGTCGAAGCTGCGATCAAACCAGATGACTTTCACTACGCTACGACCCGGCTATTCTGCCTAGAAAATACCTTTTTCGGACAGCCACTCCCCATTACCTACCTTGAAGAGGCAGCCTCACTGGCACGACACCATGGGTTATCGCTACATCTAGATGGCGCTCGTCTATTCAATGCAGCTATCAAACAGAATGTGCCAGCACATGAGATTGCCCACCATTTTGATTCCATATCGGCTTGCCTTTCCAAAGGCCTGGGTGCCCCGATGGGGTCAGTCCTCTGCGGAACCAGAAAATTTATTCGGGACGCCAGACGCTGGAGAAAGATGTTGGGAGGGGGGTGGCGGCAAGCCGGTATTGTGGCATCGGCTGGACTCTACGCACTCGAGCACAATATTGAACGGCTGTCCCACGACCACGAAAATGCACTTCTCCTATCAAAGTTACTCGAGCAGATCGATGGATTGGTTGTTGACAAACCAAGGGAACGAACAAATATGGTCTTTGTAACCGTGCCCGAAGTTATTGTCCCCGAGCTAACATCCAGACTTCGAAAGGCCGGTATTCTAATCTCCTGTGAGTACAACCCAATCAGACTGGTAACCCATCTGGACATTAATGAAACCGCGATCTATCGCTCAGCAGACGCTTTCCGACACGCTTTAAGCCATTAAGCCCTGATTACCGGATCTTCATTCGTCAGGCAGCATCCTCCACATCAACCGGTGGCATCTCAAACTCTGACCAAAGTTTTTCTGCCGTCATCTGCGTTTCGCTCGCCTTAGCGCTCTTGATATGCCCAAAACCTCGAATAGAGAGCGGCAGTAGAGCGATCTCAATCGCTGCGTCGAGGTTGCTAGCAGACAGTCCGGCGCACAGATTGCTGACAGTCTGCTCGTAGTCCCTGACCAACTGCTGATCAAACGCCCTATCCTTACTGTATCGAAATGGGTCAAGCACAGTTCCACGAATTCGACGGAACAGCGCCATTATCCTGAATAGCGGGAATATCCATCCGCCAAACGCTCTTTTTTTAATCGTGCTATTTTTACGACTCAGTTTTGACATGCTAGGCGGTGCTAGATTCAGCTTTAGTCGATAGGAACCTTCGAACGTGGACTCTAAGCTCTCCTTAAAGCGTTTGTCCGTGTACAAGCGAGCAACTTCGTATTCGTCTTTAACAGACAGTAATTTATGGTAGGACCGTGCAATCGCAAGTGTAAGTCGAAGATCAGTTCCTTCTATGCTGGATTCAGCATTTTGTACGGTGTCCACAAGCGCGCGATAACGTCTGGCATATCCTTTACTCTGATAAGTCACCAAGTGACTTTCCAACCGCTCCACTGTTTGTGCAACAGTTTCGTCTCTAGCGACTGGCTGACTGGCCGGAAAAGAACTCAGCAAGCGCGCAACTTCATCAGGCTTTGCTGCTGCCGCCCGGCCCATTCGAAATGCCTGAACATTCATCTGAACTGCCCGTCCGTTGAGTTCAATAGCTTTTTCAATCGCAACCGAAGGCACAGGTATACCCCCAAGCTGGTAACCAAAACCCAAAATCATCAAATTTCCAGCAATCGATTCCCCGAAAGCTGCTGTAGCAACCGCCGTTGAATCGACTGTATGAAGAGTACTTCCAACACAATCTCGAATAGAGGACAGCAGTCTCTCTAATGGGAATTGAGTGTCGGGATCCTTAATAAAATCACCGGACATCTGCTGATGGGTGTTAACGACAGCGACCGTACCTGATCTCAATTTTCTTAAACTTTCATCAGAAGCAGAGGTCACAACATCGCAGCCGAGCAAAAGGTCCGCGCCACTGTCGGCAACATGAGTGGCGCTGATATCCTCCGGCTTCTCAGCAAGAACAATATGGCTGGTAACAGCACCGCCTTTCTGTGCCAGGCCAGCCATATCCAACACGGAACAGCCCTTACCTGCGAGATGGGCAGCCATACCCAATATCGCACCGACAGTTACGACACCCGTTCCCCCTATCCCTGTCAGCAAAATACTGTAATGCCCGCTAATTGGGGTCACTTCGGGTTCGAGTAGCAAAGACTCCGCCAGCGCCTGAAAACCAGTGTTGCTGTGTCCCTTTTTAAGAGATCCCCCAATCACCGTTACAAAACTCGGACAAAAACCCGACTGACAGGAATAATCCATATTACAGGCCGACTGATTTATCGCCCTTTTCCGGCCGAATGCCGTCTCTACAGGCACCAAAGCGACACAATTCGATTGGGTTCCACAATCGCCACAGCCTTCGCAAACAGCTTCATTGATAAACAACCGCTTATCAGGAATGGCCATTTCACCCCGACGACGCCGACGGCGTTTTTCCGCCGCACAGGTCTGATCGTAAACAATCACACTGGTGCCAGTAATCTCGCGCATCTCGCGTTGGACTTGATCAAGCTGATCCCGATGATGGAATGTGGTATCGGGTGCCCATTGAAGGGCTTTGGGATATTTCTTCAGGTCATCCGACACAACTGCAATGCGCCTAACCCCTTCCGCGTGAACCTGGCGTGTGATGATCGCCGGATCCAGCGAACCATCTACACGCTGACCACCGGTCATCGCGACCGCATCGTTGTGGAGTATCTTGTAGGTAATATTGACACCCGCTGTGACGCTGGCTCGGACCGCGAGAATCCCGGAATGGAAATATGTACCGTCGCCAATATTCTGAAAAACGTGCTTTGTTCCACTAAATGGACTTTCCCCGATCCAACTGGACCCTTCCGCCCCCATCTGGGTAAAACCAGCGGTGTTTCTGTCCATCCACACCGACATGAAGTGACACCCTATACCTGCCATCGCCCGACTTCCATCGGGTACTACAGTAGAACTGCTGTGCGGACACCCGGCACAAAAATAAGGTGTGCGAACCATCCCTGGCGATCTCAAGCTGTCACGTGTTTGCCGCGCCTTGAGCGCCTCGATCTGTGTGGTCAAGTCTTCGTTACCGGTGAACCTGACCAATCGCTCGCCTATCGACAGCGCTATATCCATCGCTTCCAGCCGCCCGTGCGCTGGAAACAAACTCTCCCCGTTTTCAGCACTTTTGCCTACGATAGTTGGCGCAATGGACGTACCATAGAGAATTTCTCGAATCTGCTGTTCGATAAGTCCGCGCTTTTCTTCAACAACGATAAGTCGTTTCAGACCTTGCGCGAAGGTACGGACCCCATTTGGCTCAAGAGGCCAGGACATTCCGACTTTATAGAGTTTCAGACCCAAGGCCTTTGCACGAATTTCGTCGATATTCAGTTCTAACAGAGCACGCCTGACATCTAGGTAGGATTTGCCAGTAGTCACGATACCCGTATGGGCATCGGAGTCACCCATAATCTGGCGATCTATTGGATTGGTGCTAGCGAAAGCCTTGACTGCCTCGAGCTTGTATCGGTGAAGTCGCTCCTCCTGCTCAAGAAATCCGTCGGGCCAACGAATGTGCACCCCGCCATTGGGCAAAATAAAATCCCCGGGTACTCCGGTCTGAATTCGGTCAACTGACACCGAGACCGAGGCGGATGCCTCCACTGTGTCATGTACGCATTTAAGGCCCACCCAGCAACCGCTGTAGCGAGATAATGACCAGCCGTAGAGCCCATAATCCAGAATATCCTGAACTCCAGCTGGATTGAGAACTGGTACCATTGCATTAACCAGCGAATACTCACTCTGGTGGGCTGTGGTCGACGATTCACAGGTATGATCATCCCCCAGTAACAGTAGAACCCCGCCATTAGGGGACGTTCCCGCTAGATTTCCGTGCCGTATCGCATCACCCGAACGGTCTACACCAGGACCCTTTGCGAACCACATCGCAAACACACCGTCATATAAACCATCACCACTCAGATTGGACTGCTGAGTACCCCAGACTGCTGTTGCGCCAAGGTCCTCGTTAACCGCTGGCGCAAACTTAACCCGATCCCGGGTCAAGTGTTCTTGAGCGAGCAAAAGTTGCTGGTCCAGGCCACCAAGGGGAGAACCACGGTATCCCGTCACAAAACCTGCGGTATTAAGCCCATTAGCCTGATCTTTCTGTGACTGGAGCATTGGGAGCCGAACCAGTGCCTGAATCCCGGACACAAATATTTGACCCTTTTCGAGCGTATACTTGTCATCGAGCGCAACGTCTCGCAGTTTCATCTGCCCCCCTGGCACATTAGCTACCGGACAATTTCAACTCCATAATCCTACCAGTTCCGTCTGAACCATGTATTCCCTAATCTCGGCTCGTTAAATACCACACTCTTCTTACACCTATAGCCTTACAGTACAGAATCTCGATGAGCACACACCCTGCGCCGACACGATTCGGGTTTTTGTTGTGTCCAGACTTCACGCTGCTCGCGTTGTCTTCTGCTATAGAACCATTGCGCATGGCCAACAGAATCAGTGGTCACAGCCTCTACGAGTACTCTCTTTTTAGCTTCGATGGCGGGGACGTTAGATCAAGTAGTGGACTTGATCTAACGCCGGTCTCAAAACTAACTGGTCGCGAACAACTCGATGCACTTTTTGTTTGCGCCGGAACGACCCTCGATAGTGCCTGGGATCAGATCGTGGTCTCTCAGTTGAAACCTCTTATTCGACGCAAGATTATTATTGGTGGAATCTGCACGGGGAGCTATCTCCTAGCTCGCACTGGACTGCTTAACGGCTACCGATGCACCATCCACTGGGAGAACATCTTTGATATGCACGATGAATTTCCGGAACTGATTGTGTCCTCGGAACTCTTTGAACTTGATCGGGAACGCTATACCTGCTCTGGTGGTACTGCACCACTGGATATGATGTTGACTCTCGTCGTTCGTGACCATGGTACCGAATTAGCCACTTCAATCTCTGAGCAATTTATCTGCGAGCGAATTCGTGATTCTAAAGATCGGCAACGGATACCACTTCGACAACGTTTCGGAGCTAGCCAACCTAAGTTAGTCGAGGCGGTCGAACTGATGGAAAGCAACATTGAAGAACCCATGAGCTTGGATGAACTCGCCCGCCACGTCGGGATTTCCCGCAGACAGATGGAACGAATATTTCAAAAACACCTGAATTGCGTGCCCAACCGTTACTACCTGGAACTCCGGCTACGCAGAGCACGAGAACTTCTATTGCGGACTCCAAGATCAATCGTCGATGTAGCCTTTTCGTGTGGATTCGTCTCTGCGCCACACTTTAGCAAATGCTATCGAGACTTTTTCGGAAAACCGCCGCGCGAAGAACGACAAAGCAAATCTCAGTCCAGCACAAATAAAGAGGCGGTTTCCACCGGGTCCGCAGTTTGATTTAATCTGACCACTCCAGAACGAGATGGCTATAGTCGTCGCTGTTGAAAAAAATCCTTCAGTCGGCTACTGCAGTCGGCCTCGAGTATCCCTGCAATAACTTGACATCGATGATTAGCCAAGGGGGATTCAAGAAGGTTCATGGCTGAACCCGCAGCACCGACCTCCGGATCGCGCGCACCAAATACCAGATTACCGACGCGGGCGTGCAACAATGCCCCGGCACACATGGGGCAGGGTTCAAGGGTAACGTACATAATCGTCTCAGGTAATCTGTAGTTTCCAATTCGAGTACCCGCATCACGAAGCGCTATCACCTCCGCATGCCCGGTCGGATCTGATGATCCAATTGATCGGTTGTGACCGCGACCAACGATCCGATCACCCGACACCACAATAGCGCCTACCGGAATCTCCCCACTGACTGACGCCGAGTCAGCCTCTTCGAGCGCAACTCGCATCCATAACTCATGGTTGTGTTTAATGGAAGTGGTCACGAGGTCTAACATACTTGGACGGGTCGGACATTTGATGGTGAGTCACATCTGATCTCCCATAGGATAGTAAGTAAGCCTTTCCACATCACATGTCATCCAGTACAACCGGAGCTGTTGGTCGACCCATCCGGCATTGTTGTAGTGCAAAATATCGCGTATTTTACGAGTGACCTAACCAAATCCGGTGCGCGGAGATTAACACCAATAAGATCAGCGTCCTCCAGAATAGCGCCGCGTAAATCAGCCTTATACAGGCACGTCCCTGTGAGCCCCCTTATTCGGGTGGATCCAGCTACATATTACTTTTGAGAAGAGATCCCAGTCATGATTCCTACTTCTTTCGTTTTGCCCTCTTTTTCTTTGAACTTCTTGAGATGGTGTTTTGTGAAGTACGTGAATCATTGATTCTGTCGAGTGTCGCACCGTAGCGAAGTCCCACTTTACGAAATGATTTTTTGGCCGACTCTTCCATAATATTCCCGTCCCTGTTCTGTTTCTACTTGAGGGTTTTCAGTTTCTTTGTAAGAATTTGCTTCCTTACCTTCCATCCTTGTTTACCTTCCTTTCTTGTTGTATCGGTCGTACCAAATTCCCCCATACTTTTTCCTTCTCGTGCTGGCCTGCTCAGGTGGTTGGGGTCTTTGTCTATCATTTGTCCTCTCCACTTGAAATCATTGCTCTTAACATTCACAACGGTACCGTTGACGTTCCACAATCATGTCATCTACCTGTTCCAGGTATTTCGCCATGTGTTCAGAAATCCAATGTGATTCCAGCGCTTCATCGTTTTCGTAAACCTCGACTAGAACAACATGGTTTTCTTCCTCGGTCGATGTCATCACATCAAAACGCAGACAACCCGACTCAATCTGTTGACTGTTAACCCCGTGTGCACGGGCCAGATCTAGGAATTCAGAAAATGATTCGGGTCGTATATCCAAATGAACAATGAGCGCTGTGTGTGCCATCAGTATGGTTCCTTTGTAAAAATAAGTCAGTTCCAACTCATTTTATAGTGAACAAAATCGCGACCGCTGAAGCAATCAACGTCTATCACCAAGCAACTGGCTCAGAAGTGTGTAGCTAACTATTGATTTAGAGTAATCGTGTCCACTTTAGTAGTAAACCCTGTGTCGCTGATTTTTAACTGATTGTCTAGAGCCGAGTATTGAAAAACTCGTAGTAACTTTTTAGTCCGAGTATATTTTAATATCAATGGCTTACAGTTTATTCATCACTCCCACTCCAGAATCTGAGGTGGTTTCGTTGAACTTTTGTCAACAATTCTCGTTTTAATCGCAGTTCATAGAAAACTTTAAATTACTCAATTTCGCTCTTATCAATCACATGCCTCGATCTGCCAACTATGAGACTGAAGCAATTCAAGGCGAAAAGGATCAGCAACTAGTGGTATAAAACCTACTTCAGAGCGTCACTAATTGTTCGAAACCAAGATGGAGGGAACAAACATGGCACACGAAATATTAACGCTAAAATCTGTCCACCAGACGGAAAAATACGGCTATTCTCACGTCGCCAAGAATGGAAACACTTTATATATTTCCGGCCAAGTTGCCCGAGACCATGGAGTGGATTGTGTGGGACGAGGTGATATTGAGGCTCAAACCCGCCAAGTCCTGACCAATTTACAGAACATTCTAGAAGAAGTCGGAGGGAGTTTACGCAACGTCGCTAAACTTACTACGATATTGACCCACCACAGTTACAGGGAAACGTTTCGGAAGGTGCGCCCAGAATTCTTCCAGGACCCTGCACCCGCTAATACGCTTATTGTTGTGGAAAGTTTGGCGTCACCAGATTTTTTAATAGAGATCGAAGCGATTGCCGTATTAGATTGATCTCACTGATTAAACACCGAAGGAAAGATTCGACACTCGCCGCAGTCCGATCATGGATTGCGGCAAATTTGTCTGATCTTACTCCCACTCCATATCTCAAAGTGGTTTCGTAACAGCTGTAACGTTCACATGGGTTTAGAGTGGTCATTTTGGTTTCCTAATTGATAAGGCTAGCAATGCTATGAACTATCGTTATCTGGGGCGAACCGGCGTACAAGTTTCACCGATTTGCCTTGGCTCGGATGATTTTGGTGATGGGACTCCGCCAGCAATCGCAGAAAATATATTACTCCATGCTCTCGACGCGGGTATCAATTTGATTGATACCGGAAATCTTTATGCCGGCGGAGAAAGCGAGAAAATTATTGGCAAAACATTAAAGGATGCGGGTCGGCGTCACGAAGTCCTCATCTCTACCAAAATAGACCACGCTCCCAGAAAAATTGGAATTTCGCTAGATCACCACGTCCCCAACCTTCCGCCAAACGTTCAAGGTAATTCTAGACTTAATATCATCCGCGCCTGTGAGCTATCACTGCGCGCTCTCAAAACTGACTATATCGACCTGTTACAGGTTCACCGGTACTACCCGCAATACCATATTGAAGAAACACTTGGTGCGCTTACTGATTTAGTTCGCCAAGGCAAGGTGAGATATGTGGGTTGTTCTACTTTTCCAGCGTGGAAGCTTATGCACGCGCTGATGTTGAGTGAAGTAAAAGGTTACGTGCGTTTCGTCAACGAGGAATCGCCCTACAACCTGCTTGATAGACGGATTGAAAATGAAATAATCCCTCTTGCCATCGAGCACGGTGTGGGCATTTTGGCTTGGGCACCGCTTGCTCATGGGATGCTCGTTGGCGCGTACGAACGTGCCGACCAATATCCAAATGGCACCCGCGCTGGGGATCGAGGTGCCTTCTATGCTGATCGAATTACGGCCAAGGGAATCGAGGTTGGGAAGGCCTTCTGTGAATTAGCCCGGTCAGCAAATATGAGTCCGGCGCAACTGGCTGTTCTCTGGTGCAAGGACCAGCCTGGCATCACAGCACCACTGGTCGGCGTTGGATCAGTGGAGCATTTGCAAGACTTGATTCCGGTCATGGATACGACCTTGGACGACTCGCTTCGCGCCGCTTGCGACGAGCTTGTAGCTCCGGGAGCAAATGTTGCGAACTTCCTGAATACATCGGGCTGGATGAAAACCTCAACTGGCTGACAAAGACAGCCTAGGCTACTGAAGAGAGGCGTGCAGTAAGAACAGTTAAAGGGCCTCATTCCCAACCTAAAAGTAGACAAATTTGTCCACTTTTACAATTTCACATATCCGCCTTTATCCAAGCGTTTCGTTGAGGGATTCGTAGCCATTATCAACCACCCGACGGCTATTGAAACAGAGTAATCGTGCCTACTTTGTAGAAAGTCTGTAGTAGAAAATCGTATGTTATTGATATTCTTATGTTTAATTTTTTAAATAATTCAAATCTAATGACAATAATATATCATATTTACCTTTA
>Ga0208765_1000109_pt1 | contig 48730 bp, 54 predicted proteins | sample ETNtaG_2_FD_185783 | JGI IMG/M metagenome (GOLD analysis project Ga0208765, IMG submission 185783) | Marine microbial and viral communities from oxygen minimum zone, Eastern Pacific Ocean - ETNP201406SV203 (SPAdes) (version 2) | ecosystem: Environmental > Aquatic > Marine > Oceanic ...
TATTCTATTATATACCAATCATATTAGCTATATGTTTATTCTTATCTTGGAAGTGTTTTAATTTGTTAGGTGTGATAGCATATCATTTGAAGAAACATAAAAATATATTTACTTATTTTATTTTACTTTTTATTTCTTTAATGAGTATTTACATATATCCAGTAAGAGAGTGGTTATTAATAACATTGGTTGTATTAAGTATAATAGGTTATTATTTAAAGAGAGTAGATACTTTTCCAATACTATATGGATTTTTCTTAACAGATTTGTTTTGGGATAACTTAATGAGAGTTATGGTAATATACGGATGAAAAATTTAATAATAGGATATAAAAGAGGTAAGAATAAATGGAAATGTCTTTCAAGAGCATTGAGAAACATTAATCAAAAAGTAGATGTAGTTACCGAAGATTTTGATAAAATTAAAGGACCTTATGATAGAATTTTTACAGTTGCAGAAAGTCTATTACCAATACAAGCTAAATTAGAACAACTGTATGGTTTAACTAATATATCAATAGAAGCAGCTGATATTTTATCTGATAAGAAAAAGATGGATGATTTTTGTATTGATATTGGTCTTAAAGAGTTTATACCTGATAGTGTCATACCTACAAAACCAGAAGATTTAGATATATTCAAAGATAGACCTTTTATAATGAAACCTATAATAGGTTCTGGTACTAAAGAACAAAGAAAGTTTGATTATGTATCCTTTAATAATAAAAAAGATTTTTTACTTTCAATTGGCGATAGTTCCTTTTTTACTGATAATCAAAAAGGATTTAAAGATGAAAAGTTTAATAACAGACTTAATAGATATATGGCGCAGGAACAATTACCTGACGAAGCAGAAGTTTGGGGTCCTTATTATTATGGAACAAAATGTTTATTTTGGAGTAAAGGTAAAATTAAACGATATAAAACCATAGAATGGATGAGTGTTCCTACTAGTGAAGTGCCTATAGATGTACAAGACAAATCTTCTTATTTTATGAATACTATGATTAAAAAATTAAACATAAAAAATATGTTTTTTTCAGGACCTGATTTTTATAAATGGGATTATCATTTAAAAATGATAGACGCTAATCCAAGAATAGGTCAAGGATTACAAATATTAGATGATATTCATAATCATAAAATTGTTAGTGATGTATTATTAGAAAATCCTATTAGGATTAAAAAACAGTACTTATGGAAAATTTCTACTTTAAAACCAGGTAAGATAGAAAGTGTAAGTGATATTTCACATATTAAGTATCTTTCAAAATCTAATTGGGATTTAAAACCTGGAATGATAATTCCAGAACATCAACATATAGTAATGGGTGGATTTCGTCAAGCTTTTGTTATAGAAGGTATTAACGAATCCGATATGTATAAAACATATCAGACCGTTAATTCTCAATTGCAGGATTGTATTACTTATTCAACTCAATAGCAGCGTTAACTTTATAAACTAAAGATTCCGCATTTTCATTATTTAAAACATACGTAGTAGGTACTTGTGATAACCACGCTTCTGTTGTTGATAATTCTTTTACTATATTTCTATACTCCTCAAGAGCGCCGTTTGTGGCATTGATTGATACTAGTACATCAACAAACGCAAAGTCTAAATCGCCATTAGCACTAAAGGCAATACATTTACCATCTGCCTCTACTTTATCTTGTTTAGTTTGAATTGTAAAAATTGTATCAGCGTCTTTACCTAGATAACCTCTAGTAGTAGCACCACTACCGTCATATGGAACAATTTCAAAAGTTATATTATTTGCTGTGCCATAGTTATCAAGAAACTTTTTAACAACTGGAGAATCACCCCACGTTGCTATCTTAATTGTTTGACCAGACATTTCACTAACAGACGAGTAAGTTCTACTACAAAGTATAGTTTCGTATGCTGTAACAGCAACGATTGTATCTTTGTTTATTTCAACTGTTGGTAATGTTTCATCTCCTGGCCATTCTGTACTCCACATAGTAAGAACATTTTTCTTGTTAAAATGTTTCTCGGCTATTACTGGATTATTTGCTTGTACAAAAGTGTGATTTATTTTGTCGCCAATCATTGTTAGTACGGTTCTAAATGCACCATCATTTGATCCTGCATTTACGATAGTTGTTGTTGATCCAGCGAATGCTGAGATTGGCAATAATAACAACATCACCGTTAATATTAGTTTTTTCATAAATTTATTCAATCCTTTAATTAATTTAATATTCTAAATATATCATTATTTAGTGGTTTTGTCAATGTTGCTTGGTTACAACCTATATAAATAGTATTATGAATAAATTAAATGGAGATATTGTATGATAACAATTGACGGAAAAGAATATGATGAAGCAAAGTTTAGTCCTGAATTACAAAATACTATAGCAGTAAGACAAGAAATTCAAGTAAGCAAGACTAGACATATGATTGAGATTGAAAAAATAGATGTTTTAACTAAGCATTATAACGAAAAAATAGTCAAATTGATTAAAAAAGAAGTACCAGAATCCGAGAAAAAATAAATGGCAGCAATAGCTAACTTAACCATAGACCAAGGAACAACCTTTAGTTCAGACGTAACTGTAAAGGATGCCAATGGACAACCGTTTGACCTAACAGGTTATACAGCGGCGGCGAAAATGGCAAAGGGTTATGCTTCCACTAGAACAAGATCCAATCTATCTACTTCCATAGCAACAGACGCTGCTAGTGGTGTAGTTACTCTTTCATTGACAGCAACAGAAACATCTGCTTTGGATGCTGAGAGATACGTATATGACCTTGAAATTACATCAAGCGTTGGTGCTGTAACTCGGGTTATAGAAGGATTAATTACAGTTAGACCTCAAGTTACTACTTAATCAAACTACTTTTTGTTATAAATATAAGATAAAAGGGAGAGAGAATGTCTGACATTACAGCAAAAATAAATGTAAATACTCAATCTGGTCCACAAAAAGTTTCTGTGACCTTGCCGTCTAGTAAGGCACTTCAAAATTCTGCCCTTAAATTAGCTCTTCTTGGTGATGTTGATACTACCAATTTAGATGATGGTTCTATGATACAATATAGAGCAAGTGATGGCAAATTTGTAACTAGAACAGAAATAGTGACCACAACAGGTACACTATTATTTAATTGTGGGAGTTTCTAATAAATGGCAACAGTAATACAGATAAAACGAAGTTCGGCAACATCAGCACCTAGTACATTAAAATTAGGTGAATTAGCTTATACTTACGGAACAGGTTCTCAAGCAAACCTAGGAGATAGAATCTTTATAGGGGAAGGCGGAGTTGACGGTAACGGTGACGCAAATAATATTTCAGTAATTGGAGGTCAGTATTTTACAGATATGTTAGACCACGTTGCTGGTACATTAACAGCAAGTGGTGCTGTTTTAGTAGATTCAAATAAAGCAGTCAACGAATTAATTGTAGGTAATAATGCAAGTGCAGGTGGAGAATTAAAATTTAATGAAGGAACAAATAACGGTTCATCATTTATAGGTCTTAAAGCACCTAACAACGTAACTACAACAACAACATTTACATTACCAGACGGAGATGGTTCTGCTGGTCAGTTTATGAAAACTGACGGTGGTGGAAATTTATCTTTCTCAACAGTTAATCAATTTATAGATTTAGCTGGTGATACAGGAACAGATACTTATAATACTGCTGAAACATTAACTTTTGCAGGTGGTTCAGGAATGAATACAGTTGTAACTGATAACAATGTAGAAATTCAAGCAACAGCATTAACAAATGCTAACTTATCTGGTACTGCTGGAATTACAAATGCTAATTTAGCAAATCCAGCAACAACATTAGGATCATCTACATTAACTTTAGGTGCAACAGAAACAGATTTAGCTGGATTAACATCTATAGTAATTGATGACATTACAATTAATGGTCAATCAGTTTCAACAACAGCAAGTAATAAAGATATTCATTTAACACCTCACGGAACTGGTACAGTTATTTTACCTAGTGGCTATGAAGATAGAAGTGGATTCCAAGACCAATCAGTTGCAAACAAAGCATACGTTGACCAAGTTGCTCAAGGTTTAGATACTAAACCTTCTTGTAAATTAGGTACAACTGCTAATTTATCAGCAACTTATTCAAACGGAACTGCTGGTGTTGGTGCAACATTAACAGCAAGTTCTAACGGTGCATTATCACTTGATGGATCAACAGCAAGTGCTAATGATAGAATTTTAGTTAAAAATCAAACAGACGCTTCAGAAAACGGTATTTACGTAGTTACAACTGTTGGTAATGGATCAACTGCTTTTGTATTAACAAGAGCAACTCCAGAAGACCAACCATCTGAATTAAGTGGTGGTGCTTTCGTATTCGTTGAAGAAGGAACTTTAAATGCGAATAACGGTTATGTATTTACACACACAGGTGCTCCAACATTTGGAACAACTGATTTAGATGTAGCACAATTTTCTGGTGCAGGTCAAATTACTGCAGGTGCAGGATTAGTTAAAGATGGTAATACAATTGATACAAATCCTGATGATAGTTCACTTGAAGTTAGTGGCGACCAATTAAGAGTTAAAGCAAGTGGTGTTACAAATTCTATGTTAGGTGGTTCAATTACAACTGACAAATTAAATAATCCAGTAATATATTTTAAAGATGAAACTTCAACACAAGGTCAAGTATCTTTAGAAGGTACTTTAGAATTTATGGCAGGTGAGGGAATTAATACTATTGCAAATGGAAATAAATTAGAGATTGTTGGTGAGTTAGCAAGTAATTTAAATATAGGAGTTGCTTCTTTTTCTGCTGACAATTTTACAGTTACATCAGGTGATGTAGAAGTTTCAACAGTTGATGGAGGTACTTTCTAATGTTTAAATGGCTTAAAAAATTAATTAATAAAACAGTAAGTTCTTACGACCCAATTAAACCAAAAAAAGAAGTTATAGCATTAAAAGAATTATCAAAAAGAACTAAAAAACAATTAGAGTCTATTGGTAGAAAAATGGGAATTGAATTAGATAGAAGATTATCAAAATCAAAATTAATAAACAAAATTAAATTTAGAGCTAGATTAAGAAGAAAATAATGGCAACAAAAATTAAACCATATCGTTCGGAAGTAGCAACTCGTATTCCATCAGCAAGTAATATGGATGTCGGTGAGTTGGCGATGAACGTCCAAGACGGTAAGTTTTATACAAAAACAAGTGTAGGACAAATTAAAGAATTAGGTGGTGCAGGATCAATTACTTTGCAAGACGTAACTGCTAACGGTTCAATTACAGATAGAACAATCACTATGAACGGTGCAAATTTTATTTTTGAAGGTAATTTAGAAGACGCTTTTGAAACTACTTTAACAATAGATGAACCAACAGCAGACAATCAATTAAAATTACCTAACGCTTCAGGTACTCTTGGTACGCAAGATGACGCATTAGCATATTCTGTAGTATTTGGTTCGTAGGATAAATTATGGCAAGTATATTTAAGAATTCAGGAATAACAGTTCCAGTAATAGATGATTCATCTGGTGATATGTACCAAGCGTCTAATACTGAAAAAGCGGTAATTCACGCATTGTTTATTTCAAATAGAAGTGAGTACAGTATAGCAAGAGTTAATGTAAAAGTAACCGTTGATGGTGCGAAAAATACAAATACTAATCCAACTACATTTAGATTTGTATGTAAAAATTTAGAAATACCTGTAGGTAATACATTGACAATTGATAAACCAATAAATTTAGAAAACAATGATATATTGAGAGTAACTGCTGAACCTTCTCCTGATTCAAGTTCTGTAGATGTGGAAGCGTTTGCAAGTATTTTGGCAATGACAGAATAGAAAAAATGAGAAAAATAAATATAACAAATAGAGAAAATCAATGTCATATACAGTACCAGGCGTAACTGGAATAAAATATTTAAAGAAATTTAACGCATTAAGACGTACAAAAGAAGGTATGTTATACCTAACTTCTGTAAATCCTAATCAAAGCAATGAATCAATTGAAGTATCAAAATATTTTGAAGATGGAAAATCAGATAGTGTTGGAAGAGACCAAACAGATTACGTTGAAGAAAGATTAGAAATGTATGATGTTCAATATTTCACAGGTGACGCTTCAACTAAAGCATTTACTATCTCAAATCCAGTCTTAAATGAAACAAGATTAGCACTATTTTTAGATGGTGTTATGCAAGTACCTTATTCAGATTGGAGTTTAACAGGTGGTAATCAGATAAATTTCGTACTAATACCTAAAGCTAGTGCTAGTATTGTGGTAGGGGTAATTAAGAGAAGATACTTAAATAATGATAGCGATAAGTTTCAACAAATTAATTATTCAGACGATACTACAACTAGTTTTCTTATAAATAGTACTAGTGGAGATTTAGTTAAAAGAAGTAAAAAGGGAGTTACAAGGTCAGCAGAAGCAACAGATGACTTTGATACTTTTGAAAGCACAACGGCAAGTGTAGCTACAACAACATACCAAAGTGCTGTTTAAAATGTATAAATATTAGGAAAAAAGAGAGAAAATGGCAGATTTCAAACTAGGACGAATAAAATTTAAATGGAGAGGTGATTGGACATCAAGCTCTTCTTACTTAATTGATGATATAGCAAAATACGGTGGTAATACTTATGTGTGTATTAAAAATCACACTTCACCAGCTAATGAAAACTTATTTTATACAAGTCCTGGAACATATACAGAATACTGGCAAGTACACGGCGAATCAGTTTATTTCAAAGGTGCTTATGCCAATACAACTTGGTACAAATTAAACGACCTAGTTAGTTATGGTGGTAAACAATACCGTTGTACAACAGCTCACACATCAGCAAGTCTAGTTTTAGACTCTTCAAAATTTGAACAGTTTGTAGATAGTATTAACTTTACAGGTGATTACGCTTCTTCAACTCAATACAAATTAAATGATATAGTTAAATACGGTGGAAGACAATATAGATGTACAACTGAATACACATCAGCAGCTGGTGGTGATCCAAATATAGACTTAACAAAATTTACTTTATTTAGTGAAGGTTTAGCATTTAAAGGCGACTTCACAGTTTCAACATTTTACAAATTAGATGACGTTGTAAAATTTGGTTCATACCAATATAGATGTACAACTGCTCATACTTCAGGTGCTAATTTATCAGATTTTGCTCAAGCAAATTTCGTAGTTTATTCAGAAGGTTTACAATTTGAAGATTCCTATAATGCTACAACTCTTTATTCAAAAGGAGATGTAGTAACTTATGGTGGTTATTCTTATGCATATATTAATGCTCAAGAATCTACAGGACAAACTCCTGCCGACAATTCTTATTGGGATGTAATAACAACAGGTTTCAATGCAACTGGACTTTATGTCCACGGAACATTATACAAAACTGGTGATACAGTTCAGTATGGTGGTAATTCTTATGTCTGTATATTAGACGCACAAAATCAAAGACCATCACAAGCAAGTGGTGCTGTTAATTCAACTTATTGGAAAGGTGTTGTAGAAGGATTTAAATGGCAAGGTAACTATAGTGCTGTTACAACATACACTATTGGCGATACAGTAAGATTTGCTTCAAACTCATATGTTAATTTAAAAGACCAAGTTCTAAATATAGAACCAGGTTCAGACGCAACTACTTGGCAAGCAATTGCTCAAGGAGATACTGCTGCTGTAATGACATCAATCGGAGATATGATTGTTCAAGATGGTGGTGGTGTTGCAAGATTACCATTAGGTCTTCCAGGTGGAGTATTAACTAATGATGGAGATGATATTTTATGGAGTGGTTCTTCAGGTAAAAACGTTTTATGGGTTTCTCCTTCAGGAACAGACGGTGGACCAGGAACAGAAGCATTGCCTTATAAAACATTGGCATATGCTTGTAAACACGCAAAATCAAATTCAATTAGAGAATATGAAAATGTAACTGGTGGTACAGGTGGAACATCAAATTTATATGATGAAGTTCAAGGTATTGCTTCAAAAGAATTAACAGTTTCAGCAGTTCCAAGTACAACAACTTTTGAAGTTTCAATGGGAACTTCAATATATGCTCACACTTATGTAAGTGGTGGTACAGTTAGAAAAGCAGACGACAATACATTAGCAGTATCAAATGGTGTTTATGTTCACGGTACAGGAATTATTACAATTACAACTCCAACTCACGGATTATCAGTAGGTGATAAAGTTAGAGTATGGGGTTTAAATTATACTTGCGCTAAAGGTGCAAAAACTTATCCTGAAACAGGAAGTCCTTCTCTTTATAGAGTTGATACATCTGGCGGTGGATTAAAAATAGAAATTGTTAATGGCGGTGCTAACCACAACGTAGGTGATAAAATTAGAATTGATGGAACAGATATCGGTGGTGCAGTTGCCTTAAATTTTGATGTTAAGAGTGTTGCAGGAGATATAATCAGAATTAAAAACGGTACTTTCAAAGAACAATTACCAATGACAGTAGCAGAAAACGTTTCTGTAGTTGGTGAATCTTTAAGAAATACAATAGTAATGCCAGCAAGTGGAACTGGTTCTCAAATTAAAACAGTAGAATTAACTAAAAACGTAGTTAGTGCTACTAACGGACAATACAAATATTTACACCCGAAGAAAGTAGAAAAACCTTATACAGTTGTAACAGCTGCTAACGCAACTACATTTACAATTGATGTTGGTACAGACGCTAGACCTCACACATACGTTGATGGTGGAGTAGTTACGAAGTCTGACTATGCTGAATTAACTATATCTAATGCTGTTTATAATAATAGCACAGGAATTATTACAATAACAACTTCATCAGCACATAGTTTATCAGCAAATGATGTTATCAAATTATCAGGTATAAAATATCATTGTAAAGATGGTGAAAAAGTTTATCCAAAAGTTGGACACGGTTCAGTATGGAGTGTAGTTGTAAAAGGCGGAGTTGCAGAAGAAATTATAACATATCACGGTGGGGCAGATTTCCACGTTGGTGATGTAATTACATTAGCGGCTGCTGATGTTGGTAACGGTGGCGACTTAACAATTACAGTTAAATCTTTAGAAGATAACAACGCTTCAAATATGTTCTTATTAAATGATAAGAACAATATGAGAAATATGACTTTCGTAGGTCTTTCTGGACAAAAACGTTCTGGAGGATTATACAAAGTAACACAGGTTGGTTCAACAACTCAATTTGTAGTTTCTTTAGGAACTTCACAATACGCTCACACTTATATTAGTGGCGGTGGAGTAATAAAAGTTGGCGCAGAAGGAACTAGATTCACTCTTGCTAACGCTAGTTATGCACACTCAAATGGTGATTTAACATTATCTACAAACGAAGTTCACGGTTTAAGTGTTGGCGATTATGTAACTGTTGGAAAAATGAAATTTACTTGCGAATTAGGTGAGAAAATATATCCAAGTGGTCCAATGCAACAAGCGATTATGTCTTTAGACCCTAGTGGTAATATTACAAACAAATCACCTTATATGCAAAACTGTACATCTGTTAATCCAGGTGCTTGCGGAATTCAAGTTGACGGTAATCTTCACAAAAATACTCACACCGAATCATTTAAATCAATGTTAGGTAATGACTTTACACAAATCAATGATGATGGTATTGGTATTCACATCCTAGGAAAAGGAAGAGTTGAAGCAGTATCAGTATTCATATACTATTGTGAAAAAGCTGTTTATGCTGAATCAGGTGGATTTATAAGAGCTCTAAACTGTTCTCACTCTTACGGTGAACAAGCAGTTGTTGCTTCTGGTACAGACGAAGATGAAACACCAGTCAATGTTCAAACTAGAGGTTTGATGTTAGAGTTTGACCATACAACTTTTGGTTCTGGTTTTACTATTAATGATATAGAAGATTCAATTGCAGTTCAAGGTCAAGGTACTGCTACAATATTAGGTAATACTTCAGCAGCGACTGCTACACTTTTTAGATACAACGTATCACTAAATTACTTACACATAGAAAGTATTACAGGTAATTTCGTACAAGGTGAACAAATTACAATTACAAAAGAAGATACAACATCATTTACAGTAAATTTATCTGCTACATTTGGAGATAGTTCATCTGCTCAAGCAGGTCAAAGAGGACCTATACTAGCAGTTAAATCAGGTACAACAGCATTAACTTCTTCAAGTATAATTAAATTAGCTGCTAATATTAAATTCTCTGGTCTTTCAAAATACTATAGAGTTGGATTAGTTTCAGAAGAAGATTTAACTAACGGAACTGCTGTAATCAGATTAACAGAAGATATTGGTTTGAGTAAAGCACAACTTGCTAATGTATCAACTAATATATCAGAAAAATTTTCAAACATAAGATTAACAGGTCACGACTTCTTAAATATTGGTACAGGAAATTCAACTAAAACAAATTATCCAGGAACGCCTACACAAGCAGCTGACCAAGCTGATGAAGTTACAGAAGAAAACGGCGGAAGAGTTTATTGGGTATCAACTGACCAAACTGGTGACTTTAGAGTTGGTGATTTATTCAAAATTGAACAAGCTACTGGTACTGCTACTCTTAACGCAGACGCCTTTAACCTTTCAGGATTAAGTGAATTAAAACTTGGTTCTATCGGTGCAGAATTAGGTGCTGCTGTAAATGAATTTAGTACAGACCAAACATTAGGTGGAAATTCTAATACTGCTGTACCAACAGAAAGTGCTATATTAGGATATATGACAAGAGATAAAGCTGGAACAGGAATGTGGGTTCCTCCAACAGGAACATCAGCACAAAGACCTGTTACACCTTATTCAGGTGCAATAAGATACAATACAACTTTAGTTGCTTGGGAAGGTTATAACGGATCATCTTGGACAGGTCTTGGTGGCGGAACACCTTGGAATACAATTATAGGTGACGGTTCAACAACAACAACTGCTTCAAGTGGCGGAAGATATTTAGTAAATACAAGTGTATTTGCTACTACAGTTAATTTACCTGCTTCTCCATTAACTGGAGATACAGTTACGTTTTTAGATTTAAATGGAACGTTCCAATCAAATCCTTTAACAGTTGGTAGAAACGGTAATGAAATTATGAATTTAACAGAAGATATGACTGCCGAAGTTAATCACGCAGGATTCACTTTAATATGGACTGGCGGAACAAACGGTTGGAAATTAGTTGAGGTAGCGTAATAAATAAATATAGGTAACTTATGTCAAAACTTTCACAATTTAGTATAACATCAAAACAAAAAGATGAATTCTATGGATTTCATAGAACTAATCCTGGGCAAACTATTAATAGAGATATTAAAGTAATTGCTGGTAACTATTCTGTATATGAATATAATTTAGGTACAGCATTTGATACTTCTACAGCAACTTATTCAAAAAGTAAATCTATTCAAACAGAAGATACAAATCCAAGAGAAATAAGATTTGGTAATAGTGGAGCTAAAATGTATACTGTTGGACATACTGATAAACATATTGATGAATATGATTTAACAACAGCGTATGATGTTTCTACAGCAACTTGGAGAACACACTTCAATGTTGGTAATCAAGATTCAAGTCCACAAGGATTAAATTTTAATGCTGATGGAACTAAAATGTATGTTGTAGGTACAGCAGGAAGACCAGATTTAGGAATTGCTGCTGACAATGTTTATGAATATGCATTAAGTACTGCTTGGCAAGTTGAAACAGCAACTTATACAGATTTATTTTCACTTGCTAATGAAGATACAAGTCCACGTTCAATGAGATTTAACGCAGACGGATCATTAATGTTTATTATGGGTGATGATGGAGATGATGTTGGAGAATATGCATTAGCTACAAACTATGATGTTTCTACAGCAACATTTACGGATGCATTTTCTTTTAATGCTGAAGATACTTCACCAATAGGATTTGGTTTCAATACTCTTGGAACTAAAATTTATATTCTTGGTAGTGTTGGTTCAGATGTTATGGAATATCCATTAGTAACAGGTTTTGATATTTCAACTACACAAGCAATTACTGATACATTAACTTTTGCTGCTGCTACTACACCAAGCGCACCATCAAGAAATGCAAGAGGAATAGAATTCAATACTACTGGATCAAAAATGTATGTTATTATGGATGCTGGTAAATATATTGTAGATGGTGGAGATGATGAATTACCTATCACTCACTTAACAAGAGATAGAAATACTATGAAATTTTATGAAGGTAATACTTACAAATTTGATGTTTCAGATTCAAGTAATACTGGACACGAATTTAAATTTTCAACTACTTCTGATGGAACGTGGGGTGGTGGAACTGAATACGTAACAAATGTAACTCCTATTGGAACTGCTGGAAGCGCAGGTGCATATGTACAAATAGTTGTTCCAAGAAAAACACCTGATCCAAATCCTGGTAGTGCTGTTGATAAATTATACTATTATAATGGAAAACATCAATTAACAGGTGGAGATATATACACTCCTGAATGGAAAGGAAATTTACAAATTACATACACTAATGCTGTAGATAACATAGATACTAGATATGCAACTAAACATCAAGAAGATATTTTTGAGGATAGTGTCTTTTGGAAGTCTGGATTAGAGTGGACTATAGTCAACGGTAACTTAACGGTAGGTCTATAGAAATAAATATTTTAACATTTTATAAAAGTGAGAAAAGAACTATTATAAATATAAATAAGGAACAAGAGAATTATGGCAACAATAAATTTAGGCAGAATTAAACCAGTATTCCAAGGTGCTTACAATGGCGCAACCGCTTATGTAGTGGATGACATTGTAACTTTTGGTGGAGAGAGTTTTATATGTATTTTGGCGTCAACTGGTAACGCTACTTCAAATGCAACTTATTGGTCCAAAATCGCTAAAAAAGGTGATGATGTAACCCAATTAACAACACACGGAGATATCCTTTTTAGAGATGCTTCTGGTGTTCAAAGATTACCTGCTGGTACAAGCGGAAACGTTTTACAAACAAAAGGTAATGCTGCTGACCCAACTTGGGCAAATGCAACTGGAATTAACTGGGAAACTAAAACTGCTAACTTTACTGCTGTTACTGGAGGTGCATATATTTGCAATACAGACGGCGGTGCTTTCACAATGACTTTACCTGCAACTCCATCAGATAACGATTACGTTATGGTATCAGACGCAATGGGTAAATTTGGATCTAAAAATCTTACTGTTGATAGAAACGGTAATAATATAGCGGGTAGTGCTACTAATTTAATAGTAGATTCTAACTACGCAAATTTCAGACTAACATTTAAAACAACTCCAGACGTGACTTCTTCATTTATTGGATGGTTGTTAACATAATTTTAAAATGAAAGATATAAACAATATAAATAGTTTAATAAAAGATTTAGGGAGAAGCAATTAATGAGTAATTATTCAACACTTTTAGGCGGCGGTTCAGCTGGGGCAATTGACCACAGAAAAGAAGCTATGCCATTATTTGGATTTTGGGGAGATAACTCCGACCAAAATCACCATATGACTTATAGAGTTTTTGATTCTGGTTTCAAAGAAACTGGATCACCTTGGGGTGCAATATCTAACTCTACTACTAACTACAGATTTGGTATTACTGGTGACGCTTCGTTTTCATATTCACACAATGACCACGGAACTCACGTTTCTCACCACGACTTAACAACACAAAGTTATTCATCTTGGACATATTGGAACAAAAGTATGTACCAATGTGACCAATACCCACACGCACAATGGTACACATCTTCAAGAGATGGAATGGTATCTTGGCATTCATTACACGAATATACTTCAAGTTTTGAATATCAAAACGGATGGTGTAAATTAAATATGGTTTTACCTGAAGGTATTAGACCAAGACGTATGTTCTTAAACAGAAGATTTACAATGAGAGAAATGTATCCTGGTAATCACGCTTGTCCTAATATAGATTACTATAACTATTCTTCTCATATGTTGAATACAGACCAATCATATGCGACTGGTACTGGATACAATGAGAAAACAAAAACTTTAGTTATGATTCACTCTGGTGACGAAGGTGGAAATACTTCAAAAACTATTCACATTTTCAAAGGTACGAAATGTTTAAATAAAATAGACAGAATTAAAGAATTCTTTGACAATTTAGCTTCAACTGAATACTTTACTGACACTTGGACTACACACAATAATAAAGATTGGTGCGTAGTTGTTGGTAATAACGATTTCGTTGGATTCGGTCAAAAGAATTCAAACAGTAAGAGATACGGTGTATTTGATTGTGGAGTAAAAGGAACAGGTGTCGCTATAACTGGTGCAAGTAGACAATGGGATTCTTGGCAAACATTCCAAGGATCAACAACAACGTCTTACGGCGCTTGGGAAGGTCACCAATATTACACAAAATTTAATACTACTTGGGACGGAACTTGGGGAATGATTTATTCACCATATTACTACTACGGAGTTGGTATCAATGCCTTCTGTATGAGTTTAGAAAATCCTAAAAAATACATAAGTGTTAACCAAACTAAATCAAGTAGAGGAAATCCTTGGTTTGCTTGGGGTCGTACAGGTTTCCACGGAGGTTGGTCAGACAACACCGACGGTACTTCTCATAGAACGTATGCGTGGTCTTTTGATCCAACGGATTCAGATGAAACTACGACAACTAGAGTTTATGACGGTAGCTCTTCAGGTGATGGAATTATACCTAACAACAATAACCTTGTTGGTGCAGACATAACTAATAAAACTGGTAACCACGGATTAACGGCTGCTAGAACTTGGCTACACGGAGGTTTCTATTCAACTGCTTATCCATTGTTAATGCAAATTGACTGGTGGGGTAGTTATGGAAACAACGATTCTACTTACGGTGGTAAGTACGGTTCATAATAAAATATATAATTAAGGAGAATTAAAACAAATGGCAACATATTACTTTTTAAACACAGGCGAACCTTTTACAGATAAAGCAGGCGCTGGAGATGAAGCAGTTTCATCAGGAAGAGCTGTAAAAAGAACAGACGTACCTGATGGAGTGGAATCTTGGAGATTATCTTGGAACGGTTCAGCAGTAGTAGTCTACGCTGAAGGAAAAGACGAAGCGGGTGCGATTGCACAAAAAGCAACAGAAGATGAAGATTTAGCGGTTGCTAATAAAGCTAAACAAGATGAAATGGTTAAAGCTGAAGTTGTTAAAACTAAAAAACTAAAAGAAGACGGTTTAGAAGTTTAATTAATTTACTTGAAGATAGTAATATCTTCTTACATCTCCTGGTTATATTATGTACGATATCAAAGAGCTAACAGCAGAAATACATCAAAACGCAGAAAGACAAGAGTTTGTCAAGACTCTTATGTCTGGTTCTATTGACCCTAATCTTTACGCAACTTATCTTTACAATCAATTACAATGTTATTCTGTACTAGAAAAGTATGGTATGGAGAATTCTTTATTTAGAACTACTCCAAACCTACCTAGAGGAGAACATATACATTATGATTATAAAGCATTATGGACAGGTGAAGGACTTCCAACTATAACTCAAAGTACAAAAAATTATGTTGCTCATATTGAAACAATCAAAGAAGACGCAGAAAAATTATACGCTCATATCTATACTAGACATTTAGGAGATATATCTGGTGGTCAAATGATAATGAAAAGAACACCAGGACCTAATCGTTATTACAAATTTAAACATAAAGAAATAAAAGATTATAAACGAATAGTGAGAGAAATGATAAACAGTTATTTAAATGTTTATCAACTTAATATTTTAAATGAGTGCAAATTTTGTTTTGCAAGTGCTACAGCATTGTTTAAAGAAATGAACGATATGGATACTTCTAAACCTTTAATTTTAAACAATGAAGTATTTGATGAAAAAAATAGAGATACAGAAAATGATCCTTTCAAAGGAACTAGTATTGAAGGAAGAGATTAATGATTTGGGAAAGATTAATAAAACTTGAAAAAGATATAATCGCTATACTTGATAGACGTTGTAAAGAATACAATGAAGACGGTATGGATAGATTTAATAATGATACTTGGGTTAACCGTACTTGGTCTAATATGAGTGTAAGACGTGCTCACGTAGATGTAGTGGACGCCAGAGAAACAAAAGGTCTTTGGATGGCACACATATGTTTATTTCCAAATTTAACAAATGGTGGTCCAATTTATGGATTTGATGTTATCGCAGGCAAGAAAAAAGTAACAGGTTGCTTTCACGATTTTAGTCCTCTATTATTAAAAGAACATCCCTTAACAAAATATTTCATAGAAGAAACAAAGTGGTATAAACCATCTAAAGAAAGAGAATTGCCAGATTGGGCAAAGGAAATCTTTAGTTCAGGTATGATTGCCGCTGGTAATATAACAGAAGAAAGAGAATTAGAACAAATTTGTACTCTTGCTACTTCTAATTTAGAAAATTATCTTGACAAAATTGGTCATTATAATAGTGATTCAAAGGAAGAAGATGTTATAAGAGCACAAAACTTCTATTGTGAACACCAACAACAAAATCCACACACCCCTAGAGTAATGCGATCCCTTGGATTGCCTGAAGATGATATAACTGTATTCTGTACTGATAATTTGTTTCCGAAGATATAATTGTTATTATAAATATACAATAAAGGAACCAGTATGGCAAAACCAGCAACCAGAGAACAGTTAAAACAGTACGCTTTAAGAACACTAGGCAAACCTGTCATTGAAATCAACGTAGATGACGACCAATTAGAAGATAGAATAGACGAAGCATTACAATATTTCGCTCAATATCACTATGATGGTGTTAAGAGAACGTATCTAAAATACAAATATACTCAAGCAGATAAAGATAGAATTTTAGGAAATTCAACTGAAACCGCTAGTAAAACTTATGGTGATTCAACTACTGTAACATCTACTTGGTTGGAAGATAATGCTTATATTGTAGTTCCTGAAACAGTTATATCAGTAGTTAATATTTTTCCATTTTCAAACAAAGGTAATTTAAATTTATTTGATGTTAGATATCAATTAAGATTAAATGACCTATATGACTTTTCTTCAACGTCTGTTATTAATTATGATGTTGTATTAAGACATTTAGATTTTTTAGACCATATATTAGTTGGTGAAAAACCAATGAGATTTAATCAACACGACAATAGATTGTATATAGATATGGATTGGAAAAATGATTTACAAGTAGATGAATTTCTTGTAATAGAGTGTTTTAGAAAATTAGACCCAGCACAATTTACAGATGTTTATGATGATTTATTTTTAAAGAGATATGTAACTGCTTTATTTAAAAAACAATGGGGTGCTAACTTATCTAAATTTGGCGGTGTTCAAATGGTTGGTGGGGTTACTTTAAACGGTCAAGAAATTTATTCACAAGCACTTTCAGATATAGAAAATTTAGAAAACAGAATTAGGTCACAATACGAATTGAACCCAACCTTTATGATAGGATAATGCTATGCCAGTTAATCATTACTTTCAAGGTGGACGAGGCATAGGCAATGCTGCCGAAAAAAGACTACACGAAGATATAATTGTTGAAGGTCTTAAAATTTACGGTCAGGATGTCTTTTACTTACCACGAACATTAGTCAATAAAGATATAATACTAGGAGAAGATGTAACTAGTAAGTTTGACGATTCATTTTCAATAGAAATGTATTTTGAAAACAATACAGGTTTTGCAGGTGAACAAGAAATCATAAGTAAATTCGGATTAGAAATTAGAGATGACACAACACTTGTTGTTGCAAAAAGAAGTTTTGATAATTTAGTTGCAAATAAAGCAAACTTAATTGCTGTAGGAAGACCAAATGAAGGAGATGTAATTTACGTTCCTTTAATGAGTTCTTTCTTTGAAATTTTATTTGTAGAAGACCAGGAACCTTTTTATCAATTAGGAAACTTACCAGTTTATAAATTAAAAGTAACTCGTTGGGAATATTCAAGTGAGAAACTTGATACAGGTCAAGAAGATATTGACCAACACGAAGATACACATACATTAGACCAATTAGCATATAGAGTTTCATTGGAATATGGACAAGAAGTATTAACAGGTGCTGGTTCATTAACGTTAGAAGATTATTTTGACCACGGAACAGGTCAACCATCTTTCTTAATGAAAGAAGATTATTCAGAATCTAATATACAGACACAATCTCCTTATGCAGATAATTTAGACTTGAATACAGAAGCAGGATATGATACAGTATCAACAGCGGATGATATATTAGACTTTACTGAAAGAAATCCGTTTGGGGAGATAGATGAGTAATGTTTGGTAAACACTTTTATAATCAAAGTTTAAGAAGACTAACTATTGCCTTCGGTCAAATTTTTAATAACGTTATAGTACAGACGAAATCTAGCACAGGCGCTGTTACTAAAAGAATGCGTGTGCCTTTAGCATATGCACCTAAAGAAAAGTTTATACAAAGATTAGACCAACAAGCAAATTTAGATAAGGGTAGAACTTTTGCAATTACTTTACCTAGAATGGGATTTGAATTAACAGGTTTGAAGTATGACGCTACTAGAAAATTAAACAAACTTCAAAAAACAGTTAGAGTTAGGTCTTCTGATTCTACTGTACATAATTTTAATTATTCACCAGTACCATATGATATAAGTTTTAGTCTTTATTCTTTTACTGCTACAGCAGAAAATGGACTACAAATAATTGAACAAATATTACCTTATTTTCAACCAGACTTTACAGTTACTATTAATGCAATACCAGAATTAGATATTAAACGTGATGTACCTATTGTTTTAGATGACGTAAATTATGAAGATACATATGACGGTGATTTTAATAAGCGAAGAGCTGTTATATATACTTTAAACTTTACTGCTAAAACTTACTTATATGGACCTATGGCACAAAGTAAAGTTATTAGACAATCGCAAGCAGATTTAGGAACATCTACGGATGATCCTTTATCAAGAGAAGAAAGAATTATAGTGATACCAAATCCTGAAAATGCAAACGCAGATGATGATTTTGGATTTACAACAAAGATTAGTTTCTATGATGATACAAAGAAATATAATCCAGTAACAGGAGAAGATGAATAATGAGTAAATTGGAAGAAAGTGTTAATGAGATATTAGGTTTGGAAGGTAAAGATAAAGTTATAGATACAAATGAACTTGATCCACCTAAAGAATTTAAAGCACCAGTACCAAGAAAAAATGGTGAGGTGCAAGTAAAAATAGATAAAGATATTAATACAGATTATGATTATAGTAGAGAGAGTTATTATAATTTAATAGAAAAAGGTCAAGAAGCAATACAAGGCATTTTAGAAATTGCAAAAGAGGGTCAACACCCTAGAGCATATGAAGTTGTTGGTCAATTAATAGGACAAGTTGCTACGTCTGTTGATAAATTACAAGACCTACAAAAGAAATTAAAAGATTTAAAAGAACTACCTGGTAAAACAAATGCTAATATTAAAAATGCTTTATTTGTAGGTTCAACAGCAGAATTACAAAAGATGTTGAATAAACAAAGTATGGAAACTAAAAAAGAAAAGAGAATTGAAAATGAAACTATTGACGGCAAATCAGAAAGTAAAGAATAAAAGACCTATCGCAATAAAAGACTTAAAATATATTAAGTCAATGACACCACTAAAAGAATTATTAGATGGTGAATCATTAAATTATCCAATAGAAGTAAAAGAACACATTGTATCAGAAGTACCTAGATATGGTGCAATGGGCGTACCATATATAGAAAAAGAATTTAGTGTATGGAGAGGCAGTCAACGAGTGCAGGCAGCTATTAAATTAGGGTATACACATATAGAAGGAGTAATAATAAATGAAAGAACATAAATTACCTTTAGAAAGTTTTATCGGTGGTTGGTATATTGATCCAAAAATTTGTGATGGTTTAATAAATTTATTCAAAGAAAATCCACAAGAACAAAGACCAGGAGTTATAGGTGGACCTTATAGTGTTAATAAGAAACATAAAGATTCAATAGATATTGGAATTGATCCACATTGGAAAGAACCAAGATATTGGGCGTGGAAACAAGCATTAAAAGAGTGTTGTACTTTATACGAAGAGAAATATCCTGAACTTGCTCATTTTAAACCTTGGGGTTTAGTTGAAGGAGTTAATATACAATATTATCCACCAGCAGGAGGTTATTTTGTTCCTCATTTTGAAAGAGGTAGTATCCACGAAAATCGTAATTTAGTTTTTATGACTTATTTAAATGATGTACCTGAAGGTGGTACACATTTTAAATATCAAAAGATAACATCACCAGCTAAAAAAGGATTAACATTGATTTGGCCGACTGACTTTACACACGTACATAATGGTCAAATATCAAAAGAACACGAAAAATATATCATAACTGGTTGGTTTGGTTTTTTAAAGTAGAATCAGATAAATAGTATTATGAGTATAACAAATGACGCATATTTAGGAAATCCTAATCTTAAAAAAGTAAATACACCAGTTGAATTTACTAAAGAGGAGATTGTAGAATTTCAAAAATGTAAAGAAGATCCAATCTATTTTATGGAGAAATTTATGAAAATAGTTTCCCTAGATGAAGGTTTAGTGCATTTTAAAATGTATGATTTTCAAAAAAAGATTGTAACTACAATAGATAAAGAAAGATTTACTATTTGCAAACTACCTAGACAATCAGGTAAATCAACAACAACAATTGCATACTTATTACACTATGCAATATTTAATCCAAATTCAAACATAGCTATTCTTGCCAATAAATCTTCTACTGCTAGAGATATATTAGGAAGATTACAATTAGCATATGAAAACTTACCAAAATATATACAACAAGGTGTTATCAATTGGAACAAAGGTAATATAGAGTTAGAAAATAAATCAACTATTATAGCGGCTGCTACATCTTCAAGTGCAATAAGAGGTGGTTCATTTAATATAATATTTCTTGATGAGTTTGCTTTCGTACCTGCTAATATTGCTGAACAATTTTTTAGTTCAGTTTATCCTACTATTACATCTGGTAAAACTACAAAGGTTATTATTGTATCAACACCTCACGGTATGAATCAGTTTTATAAATTATGGACAGACGCTGAAAATAAAAGAAATGATTATGTACCAATTGAAGTACATTGGTCAGAAGTTCCAGGTAGAGATGAAAAATGGAAAGAAACAACTATACGTAATACATCACAGGAACAATTCCAACAAGAGTTTGAGTGTGAATTTTTAGGTTCAGTAGATACGTTAATCTCACCAGTAAAAATTAAAGCAACACCTTATATGACACCATTAACTTCAAGTGGTGGTTTAGATGTATTTGAAAAAGTTGTAAATGGTAGAAATTATGTGGCTACTGTTGATGTAGCAAGAGGTGTAGATAGAGATTATTCAGCATTTTTAATATTTGATGTAACTCAAATGCCTTATAGAGTTGTTGCCAAATATAGAAGTAATGAAGTTAAACCAATTTTGTTTCCACACTTAATACAAAAAGCGTGTAAGGGTTATAATAAGGCAGATATTCTTTGTGAAACAAATGATATAGGTCAACAAATAGGTGAATCATTAAACTATGAATTAGAATATCCTAATCTATTAATGACTACTCAAAGAGGAAGAGCAGGTCAGATATTAGGTGCTGGTTATAGTGGAAGAGGTTCTGGTTTCGGTGTTCGTATGACAAAACAGATTAAAAAAATTGGTTGTTCTAATATTAAGACATTAATTGAAGGCGATAAAATGGTTATAAATGATTTTAATATCATAGAAGAAATGTCAACTTATGCTCGTAGAGCAAATTCTTGGCAGGCAGAAGAAGGTTGTAATGATGATTTAATGACTTGCCTTGTATTATTTGGATGGTTATCCAATCAACCTTATTTCAAAGAAATGACTAATACTAACGCCAGACAACAATTATATGAAGAACAAGAAAAATTAATAGAGCAAGATATGGCACCTTTTGGTTTTGTAGATGATGGAACACCTGAATGGGAAAAACCAGAAGTAGATGAATATGGTACAGTCTGGCACCCAGTTGTTAGAAAAGGGTTATAAATTACGCTTATTATAAATATCCATAGTAATGAAATTTGACTATGGTCGTATGAAAACATACGGAATATGTGAATATAAAGAAGTTAATTAGCTAATTATAAGGAGAAAACCTAATGGCATTTCAAGTATCACCAGGTGTTCTCGTACAGGAAAAAGACTTAACAAGAATTATTCCTGCCGTATCTTCTTCTTCTGGAGCTTTTGCTGGAATTTTCAGTAAAGGACCTCTTGATGAAGTTATAAGTATCGGTAGCGAATCTGATTTGGTATCAACGTTTGGGAAACCAGATAACTCTAATTTTGAGAGTTATTTTAGTGCCTCAAACTTCTTGCAATACTCAAATAACTTGAAAGTAGTTCGTGTACAGAATTCATCTGTTTCAAACGCAACTGAAAGTGGTAGTTCGTTTGTAATAAAAAATACTACTGATTACCAAAACAACTATGCTGACGGTTCTGCTTCTGTAGGAATGTGGGCTAGTAGAACAGCTGGAGATTGGGGAAATAATTTAAGTATTTCTCAATGTCCTTCTGCTACTGCTTACGAAGAAATTAACAAAACAACTGTTGCTGACGCTTCAACAAGTGTCGGAGATACAGTAGTTTCAGTTACTTCTGCTACAGGAATAAGTGCTGGAGATATAGTTAACTTTGGTGATGAATATGAATATAGAGTTATTAGTATATCAACTAATGACTTGAACATTGTACGAAAAGAAGAACCTTCTTATTATGGTACTTCTGACTCATCTGGATTACAAGCGACAATTACAAATGGCGCTCAAGTAAGACGTAGATGGAGATATTATGATTTATTTAACAAGGCACCAGGAACATCTACTTACGCTCAAACAAGAGGTGGTAGTAATGACGAAATGCATATTGCAATCGTTGATGAAGACGGTGGAATTAATGGCGTTAAAGGCGATATACTAGAAAAATTTGAAGCAGTTTCAAAAGCTTCAGATGGTAAATCACCTCAAGGCGACAGTAATTACTATTCAGACGTAATTTACAAATCAAGTAATTATGTTTATTGGATGGATCACAATTCTTCTGGTTCAAATTGGGGCACGGCGGCAGCTGGAACAACTTATACAGACGTAACTGCTATAAGTGATGTATCATTAATAAATGGTGCAAACGGTTCATCTGCTTCAACTGCTCAAATTAAAACTGCTTATGAAAAATACCAAGACGCTGAAACAACAGACGTTGGTCTTTTAATTGCAGGTTCAGGTGACGCAACACATATAGATAACTTAATTACAATCGCTGAGAAAAGAAAAGACGTAGTAGTTTTTGCTTCTCCAGAGAGAAGTGATGTAGTTAATGTATCAAATTCAAATACGCAAAAAGATAATGTTATAAATTTCTTTAATGGAATTTCTTCATCTTCTTATGTGTTCTTTGATAGTGGATACAAATATATGTACGATAGATATAATGATGTCTATAGATATGTTCCTTTAAACGGAGATATGGCTGGACTAGCGGCAAGAACCGATATGGTTGCTGACGCTTGGTATTCACCTGCCGGTTTAAATAGAGGTATCGTTAGAGGTGCAGTTAAACTAGCATTTAATCCAACACAAACACAAAGAGATGAATTATACAGAGCAAGAGTAAATCCTGTGACTACGTTCCCAGGACAAGGAACTGTATTATTCGGTGATAAAACTGGATTATCAAATCCTAGTGCATTTGATAGAGTTAATGTCAGAAGATTGTTCATAATTTTAGAAAAGGCAATTTCAACTGCTTCTAAAGTCCAACTATTTGAATTCAATGATGAATTCACTAGAGCTGGTTTTAGAAATATGGTAGAACCTTTTTTAAGAGAAGTACAAGGACGAAGAGGGATTACAGACTACCTAGTAGTTTGTGATGAAACTAACAACACAGGCGAAGTAATAGATAGAAATGAATTTGTAGCAGAAATTTTTGTAAAACCTGCTAGAAGTATCAACTTTATCTCATTGCAATTCGTTGCAACAAGAACAGGCGTTTCTTTTGAAGAAGTCGCAGGATAATTTAGGGGAGAAATAAAACAATGGCAAACATAAATGATTTCAAAGCTAAACTTTCAGGTGGCGGAGCAAGAAGTAACCAATACAAAGTGGTTATGCCTTTTCCTGGCTACGCTCAAGTTGGCGGAGAAATAGAAGACCTAGCATTTTTATGTCAAGGCGCTGAACTACCTGGTATGGCAATCACAACGATTGAAGTACCTTTTAGAGGCAGAGCAATAAAAATCGCTGGAGATAGAACAATAGCGGATTGGACTATCAAAGTAATAAATGATACCAATTTCAAATTGCGTAATGCATTTGAAAGATGGATGAACGGTATAAACAATATGACTGATAACGAGGGATTAACTAATCCAGTTGATTACCAAGTTGACGCATTTGTAGACCAGTTGGACAGAAACGGAAATACTATTAAGTCATACACTTTAAGAGGTGTATTTCCTTCAAGTATTAACGCAATTCCATTGGATTACACTGCTAAAAACGACTTATCAGAAACAAGTGTAACTTTAGCGTTCCAATACTTTGAAAGTAACACAACTACTTAAAAACTACTATAAATAGTAGTGATATTTTAAGGAGATAAATTATGGCTGAATTATTTGGATTTTCTATAACTCGGGTTAAAAAACCTACAGATCCAAAACAAGCATTTACACAACCACAAGCGGATGATGGAACACAAACCATCGCCGCTGGTGGGTACTATGGTCAATACTTGGATATGGAAGGTCAGACAAAGACTGAACAAGACCTTATCAGACGTTATAGAGAAATCGCTTTACACCCAGAATGTGATATGGCGATTGAAGATATTATAAACGAATCTATTGTTGCAAACGAAATGAAGGATGCAATTAGATTAAACCTAGATAACTTACCATTCGGTAAGGACGTTAGACGAAAAATAGAAGACGAGTTTAGAGAAGTTTTAAGATTAATGAACTTCCATACTAGAGGTCACGATATCTTTAGAAGATGGTACGTGGACGGTAGATTATATTATCATAAAGTAATTGATAGAGAATCTACAAGAAAAGGTATTACAGAATTAAGATACATAGACCCTAGAAAAATTAAAAAGATTAGAGAAGTAAGAAAGAAAAGACCAGACGGACCTACTCCATATGGTTTAAATGTTATTGATGATGTTAAAGAATACTTTTTATTTAATGAAAAGGGTGTAACTAATACAACATCAGGTGGAATTAAAATTGCTGTTGACGCAATAGCATTTTGTCCAAGTGGACTAATAGACCAAAACAAAAATATGGTCTTATCATATTTACATAAAGCAATTAAACCTGTTAATCAATTACGTATGATTGAGGATGCAAGTGTTATTTACAGAATAGCAAGAGCACCTGAAAGACGTATATTTAAAATTGATGTTGGTAATTTACCTAAAGTAAAAGCAGAACAATACTTACGTGATGTTATGGCAAGATATAGAAATAAACTTGTCTATGACGCAAGTACAGGTGAGATACGTGATGACAGAAACTATATGTCAATGCTTGAAGACTTTTGGTTACCAAGTAGAGAAGGTGGAAGAGGTACAGATATTACCACTTTACCAGGTGGTGCAAATTTAGGAGAGATGGCAGATTTAGAATACTTTAGAGCAAAACTTTATCGTTCTTTAAATGTTCCAGCTAGTAGATTAGAAGCGTCAAGTGGATTTAATTTAGGTCGTTCAACAGAAATAACAAGAGATGAACTTAAATTTACAAAATTTGTACAAAGATTAAGAAAGAAATTTACTGAAATATTTAACGATATATTAAGAACTCAATTAGTTTTAAAAGCCGTTATTACGGATGAAGATTGGTTAGTCATAAGGGATGTTCTCCAGTATGACTTTTTGCAAGATGGACACTTTGCTGAACTAAAAGATTCTGAAATGTTATTAGAAAGAATAAGACTTGCTAATGAAGTTAGAGATTATGTTGGAAAGTATTTTTCAGTAGAGTACGTAAGAAAAAAAATCTTACGTCAAAACAATAGGGAGATTGAAGATATTAATAATCAAATTAAAAAAGAAGTTAAAGATGGTGTTATTGCTGACCCTATGCAACAATATCAATCTAGTAAAGATACTATAGAAGGAGATATGTAATGGCAGACGCAAGTATTCCAAGTAAGACAGCGGAATTTATTGACAAATTGCAACAAGGTAAAAATGCAGACGCAGGAGAAGCGTTTAAGGATGCTTTAAGAGATAAAGTAGCAAGTGCTCTTGATAAACAAAGAGTAGATGTAGCAGCTAAAGTTTTTAAAGGTGTAGAACCTGAAAAATTTAGTGCTGATAAACCAGCGGTAACTGAACCTAGTGCAAGAACAGATAAAATTATGGACACAAGTGGAAACGAAATTGCTTTTGAACCGACTAAAGAGCCGGCTCCAACAGCACCAGAACCTGAAGCGCCAACTATGGCACCAGGTCACGAAACACCACCAGACGCAGGTGTATAGAAATGGATAACGAATATTTTTTTACAAGTAAAATATTTGAAGATACAAAGTATCTTGACTCTAAAACATATGGAGATTTATCTCCTAAAATGAAATTAGCAGTACAAGATACTTTTAAACTTATTGAAAGAACGTCTGGAGATATTGTAAGTAAATTTGAAAATTCAGTAGATAAAGTTGCTGAAGCAAGAAAAATAAATAAAGAAGAATTATATCAATACTTTGATGACGAAGTAAACGAACAATTAGGAGCATAAATGGCGTGGGTAGATGTACCAGGATCAAATAGTGTTTGGCAATATGAAAATACTGCCACAGGTTCTAATACCTATTCAAGTGCTCCTGGAACATATTCAGGTGGTATAAGAACTTATACTCAACCTGGAACTAGCGTAGCAACAAAAGTTTATGCTAGATGTAGAAAAAAAGGAACAACAGTAGAACGTGGCGAATTATCAAAAGATTTTTTTGACGCTACACACGTAGGATTCTAATATGGCAGATACAGTAGCAACACAAACAATAGCAGATACATCTGGAGTTAAATATGTTATAAAAATGACTAACTTTTCAGACGGTTCTGGAGAAACTAACGTACAAAAAATAGACGCTTCAGCGACTACTTTTATGAGTGAAGATGGTGAAAGACGTATAGCAAGAGTATATTATTCAGTTAATGTATCAGACGCAAAATCTGGTGTGGAATTAATATGGGACGGTGCTACAAATGCTACTGCTTTATTCCTTTCAGGACAAGGAACAATAGATTTAAGAACTGATGGAAACTCATTTAAAAATGACGCAACTACACCAACAGGTGATGTATTGTTAAGTACAAAGAACTTTGCTAAAGGCGATAACTACTCATTAATCGTTGAATTTAGATAAGAAATCTTATAAATAGTAAGAGAGAGAACTATGAAACTAATTACCGAAGAAGCATTTGACTCAAAATTTCTTATAGAAGAAATTGACGGCAAAAAACAATTTAAAATTAAAGGTGTCTTTTTACAAGCAGATATCAAAAATAGGAACGGCAGAGTCTATCCTAAAGAGATATTGCAGAAAGAAGTATCAAGATACAATAGAGAATTTATCAATAAAAGACGTGCATTTGGCGAGTTAGGACATCCTGATGGACCAGTTGTAAATCTTGAAAGAGTAAGTCATATGATAACGGACTTACATCCAGATGGATCAAATTTTGTTGGTGAAGCAAAAGTGATGGACACACCCTATGGTAAGATTGTTAAAAATCTTATCAACGAAGGTGCTCAATTAGGAGTATCTTCAAGAGGTATGGGATCACTAGTGCGTGGAAGAGGTGGCATTAATGAAGTAGGAAGAGATTTTTACTTAGCAACTGCCGCTGACATTGTAGCAGACCCAAGCGCTCCAGACGCTTTCGTAGAAGGCATTATGGAGAATAAAGAGTGGGTATGGGACAATGGAGTTATCAAAGAACGAGATATTGAAGAGTGGAAACAGTATATAAATGAAGCAAAAAGACTACGTTTAGCGGAAGCGAAGGCGGATGTGTTTAAAAAATTCATTGAAAAACTATAATCTTATAAATATCTATTAACAAAGAGAGAACTAATTTAAACGTTTAAATTAATTAAGGAGAGTTTTCAAATGGCTGAAACAGGAAAAATAGAAGCGTTAGAAGCAAAAGCAGTGCAAGAGGCGAATTCACCAAATGCACAAGCGGATGCTCCTAAAAAGAATGCTGTAGCGGCTGAACCTTCTCATATTGCTAAAATGAGTGAATATGAAGATTTAGGTAAGGCAGTAGTTAAACCTACAGACAGCAATCCAGACGCAACTAAAAAAGTTACAAAAGTTTCTGGACAAGCTCCTCAAAAACATCAAGGCGCTGCTGACGCAATGCCTAAATTGACTGGTAGCAATACCAAGTTGGAGAATAAAGAAACTAAAAAAGACGAAGACGGTAAAGAAATAAAAGAAGGCGACTTACCACCAGCACTTCAAAAAGCTATTGACGCTAAGAAAGACAAAGAAGACAAAAAAGATGTCAAAGAGTCTGACGAGAAAAAAGATGCTAAAAAAGATGACGCTGAAGTAAGAACAGAAGACGAAGACAAAGAAAAGAAAAAAGAGATTGACGTAAAAGAACACGTTGACGCTCTTATCGCTGGCGAAAAAGACTTAACCGAAGAGTTTAAGACTAAAGCTGCTACCATTTTTGAAGCAGCAATCAAATCTAAAGTAAAAGAGATTGCAGAAGAAATGGAAACAGATTATAATAACAAATTAGAGCAAGAAAGTTCTAAAGCAAAATCTGAATTAACTGAAAAAGTTGATTCTTACCTTGCATACGTTGTTGAAGAGTGGATGAAAGAAAACGAAATCGCTCTTGAAAGAGGTATCAAAGGGGAAATTGCTGAAGACTTTATTAATGGTTTGAAAAAATTATTTGAAGACCATTATATTGATGTTCCAGATGAAAAATATAACGTGCTTGAAGACCAAGCAGGTAAAATTGAAAAACTGGAAAAAGACCTCAATGAGCAAATAGAAAAAAATGTTGAGTTAAACAAGGAAGTTGGAACTAAAGTTAAAGATGAAATCAAAGCTAAAGTTTCTGAAGACCTTGCTGACACAGCAAAAGAAAAATTTGCTAAACTTGCTGAAGAAATTGAATACTCTAACGCAAAAGACTATCAGAAGAAATTAGAAACTGTTAAAGAATCTTATTTTGGTAAGAAAGTTGAAACGAAAGAGAATCTAGATGATGTGGCGGCAGATGGATCAGTTAATCCTGATTTATCAAATTCTATGGCTGCTTACAGCGCCGCTATAAGCAAAACTAAAGACATTAAGTTGTCTATTAAGTAAATATATAGGGAGATAAACACATATGTACTTATCTGAAACACACGAAAAAAAATGGCAGCCAGTACTAGAGCATCCTGATTTACCAAAAATTACTGATGCTTATAGACGTGCCGTTACTTCTGTGATATTAGAAAACCAAGAACGTGCTTCTAAAGAAGACAGCGCTTACTTGGCTGAAGCAGCTCCGACTAACGCAACAGGTAGTGCTGTTGCTAATTGGGATCCAATCCTAATTAGTTTAGTTAGAAGAGCTATGCCTAATCTAATAGCATACGACATTGCAGGAGTTCAACCAATGACAGGTCCTACAGGACTTATTTTCGCTATGAGAAGTAGATATACTTCACAAGCTGGTGGAGAATCATTCTTTGACGAAGCTGATACAGATTTTAGTGGTAGAAATGCTGCTGGATCATCTGTTGATGGTTTCTCGGAAAATGCTCACTCTGGTAGCAACCCAGGAGTCCTAAACGATGGATCACCTGGAACTTATACAACTGGTGGCGCAATGACTACAGCGAAAGCTGAAGCATTAGGTGACGCTAGTGGTAATGCATTTGCTGAAATGGCTTTCTCAATTGAGAAATCTACGGTAACTGCTAAATCAAGAGCTCTTAAAGCTGAATACACTATGGAACTTGCTCAAGACTTAAAAGCAATCCACGGTTTAGACGCAGAAACAGAACTTGCAAACATCTTATCAGCAGAAATACTTGCTGAAATTAATAGAGAAGTTGTAAGAACTATCTACATCAATTCAGAAAAAGGTGCTCAAACTGGTAACGTAACTACAGCGGGAATTTTTGACCTAGATACTGACTCAAACGGACGTTGGTCTGTTGAGAGATTCAAAGGTCTTATGTTCCAACTTGAAAGAGATGCTAATAGAATAGCACAAAGAACAAGACGTGGAAAAGGTAATATAATTATCTGCTCTTCTGACGTTGCTTCTGCTCTTCAAATGGCTGGAGTATTAGATTACACACCAGCTCTTAACAACAATCTAAATGTTGATGACACAGGTAATACTTTTGCAGGTGTTCTTAACGGTAGATTTAAAGTATACATAGACCCATACTCAGCAAACAGTAATGCTAAACAGTATTACGTTGTTGGATATAAAGGAACATCACCATACGACGCTGGTTTGTTCTATTGTCCTTATGTACCTTTACAAATGGTTAGAGCTGTTGGACAAGACACTTTCCAACCGAAAATCGGTTTTAAAACGAGATATGGCCTAGTTGCTAATCCGTTTGCTGAAACTGGTGCTCAGTCAGGTGCTGCTACAGCAGTAAATGACGCTGGAAGTGCTAACTCTAATAGATACTACCAAAAAGTTCAAGTTGCTAACTTGATGTAATATCATTGGTTAGAAACATTTTCTAACAGAATTAAAAGGGGAGTTTTTACTCCCCTTTTTTTTGGCCTAAAGTTCACATATAAATAGTACTATGACAATAAAACAATCATACAAAAGGCAACCAACAAAGTTTGATTATGCCGCTCCAACGCAGTTTAGATTTACTATTACAAAACTTCCTAAAGTAGAATTCTTTTGTACAGCAGTAAATTTACCAGGCATAACATTAGAAGGTAATATGGAACAGGAAACGCCATTGAAAAATATACCTTTACCTGGAGATAAATTAGCATACAGTCCATTAAGTATGGATTTTATGGTTGATGAAAATTTAGAAAACTATAGAGAGATACACGGTTGGTTAACTGGTTTAGGTTTTCCTAAAGATAGAGCACAATTTAGAAATTTACTTGGTGGTGGTGCAGATAGATTCCCAACATCTACTGGTGCAAAGCAAGAAACAGACGCAGGTATTGTAAGAAACGAAGCAGGTGCCACAGGTGCTGTTTATTCAGACGCAACATTAAGTATATTAACAAGCAAAAATACAACAAATATTCAAGTCAGATTTGCAGACGTATTTCCTACAGCATTATCTGGATTGAATTATAATCAACAACAAACGGATGTAAACTATTTAATAGCAACAGTAACTTTCCAATACAAAATATATGAATTTGCAGAAGGAAGTGGTAAGGTAACCGAAACAATTACGTAAGAAACTTTACTTTTCTATTATAATATGTTATAGTGATAATTATGGATTTAGAACAATTACAAGAACAAGCAGACAAAGATTTAAAAATTAACGATAGTGAACTTGATTTAGAATCAATCAAAACACCTCAATTACACAACCAATATATGAAACACTTAACAAAGTTTAAGTTAATGTTAAGTAGAGCGGAAAGTGAATTACATATTAAGAAAAGAGAAAAGTGGGAATACTATACAGGTAAAGCAGACTCTACTGTATATGTTGAAAAACCTTTTAACTTAAAAATATTAAGACAAGATGTAGATAAGTATATTGATTCAGACGAAGAAGTTATTAGAGCAAAACAAAAAGTTGATTATCTCAATACAGTTGTTGATTTTTTAGATAGAAGTATTAAACAAATTTCAAATAGAACATTTACTATTAAGAACGCAATTGATTGGAAGAAGTTTACATCAGGAGCTATTTAATGGAACAAGAAAAATCAGAAGTTAAAATACACGCATTTAAAAGTGAACCTAAAAAATCTTTTTTTGCACCCGAATATGATTATAGAATATTTGAAACTACAGTAAAAAAAGTTAATTTTAAAGATGTAGCAAAACTTCTTTTAAGCAAAGAAAAAGAAATAATAAAATTACCTAAATCAATTGTAGCAGCTGGAGCTGTAAATGCTTACACAGGACTAAAAGGGGAGAGTACAACACAAAGATTTGATAAGTATAATGTTTTAAAATGGGAAGATGAAAATATAAAGCATTTAAAAGGAAATATAATACACTTTCATAATGGAGTTATGCAATACTTTAAACAACCAATTCCAAAAGAATTGTATATACAATGTTGGTATAATGTTATGCGTAAAGGAGAACAAATAAAAACTCATTTACACGATATAGGATCACATTGTTATTTGGGAGGTCATATTTGTGTACAAGCAGATAATACATCTACTCATTATATCAATCCAATAAATCAAATTAATGACCCTATGATATATAGTAGTGAAAATATTGTAGGTAAAATGACTTTATTTCCAAATAATGTACCACACTATACGGATGTGTATGAAGGAAATACAGAAAGAATAACACTTGCATTTGATATATTTCCAGAAAATCCAGAATTAATAAAAGGTGGAAACTTACATTCAGGAAATTATTTAAAGATAGTATGAAAAATGTAAGGTATCTTGTTATAGACAAAAAGGATGATGTCTATTTAAAGATAGAAGCAGAAGATTCCATTAGAAGAGAATTAGGACAACACTTTACTTTTGAAGTACCTGGTTTTCGTTTTATGCCACAATTTCGTAATAGGGTATGGGACGGAAAGATAAGACTATTTTCATATGCAACTGGTCAAATATATGTTGGATTATATCCATATGTACTTAATTGGTGTAAAGAAAATGATGTAGAAGTTGTTGATGGAACGAAGATAGAAGACACTAAAGTAGATGATGATAAGGTAGAAAAATTTATTAATGCTCTTAAAATTCCTATGGAAGTAAGAGATTATCAAAAAGAAGCATTTTCATATTCAGTTAAAAAGAATAGATGTTTATTACTATCACCAACTGCTAGTGGTAAATCACTTATTCTATATCTATTAGTACGTTTTAATCTATTAAGACTTCCCAAAAACAAAAAAATATTAATCATAGTACCTACTACATCATTAGTAGAACAATTATATAAAGATTTTAAAGACTATGGCTATGATAGTAATAGAAATGTACATAGAATCTATGAAGGACATAGTAAGATAACACCTAAAAGAGTAGTTATATCTACTTGGCAATCAATTTATAATCTATCAAAGAACTATTTTAGCGACTATGGTATGATAATTGGTGACGAAGCACATCTATTTAAAGCAGTATCATTAACAAAGATAATGACGAAGTTAGTTAATTGTAAATATAAGATAGGTTGTACAGGTACCCTAGATGATAGTAAAACACATAAGCTAGTATTAGAAGGACTGTTTGGTGCAGTCAATAAGGTTACTACTACAACTGAATTACAAGATAAAGAACACCTAGCAAAACTTAAAATTTTCTGTTTAGTATTACAATATGGTAAAGCACAAATAGATTTCTTGAAAAATAAAACTTATCAAGAAGAAATGGACTTTTTAGTTAGAAATGAGAAAAGAAATAAATACATTAAAAATCTGGTCACTGGTTTACACGGCAACACTTTATGCTTATTTCAGTATGTAGAAAAGCACGGTAAGTTATTATATGAATTAATTAAAGAAAAGGCAGGTGACCGACCTATTTTCTATATCCACGGAGGAGTGGAAGCTGATGAACGAGAACAAGTCCGAGCCATTACCGAAAAGTCTGACGGAGCGATTATTGTCGCTTCTTATGGGACGTTCAGTACTGGTATTAATATCCGTAACTTACACAATATTGTTTTTAGTAGCCCTAGTAAATCTCGTATAAGAAATTTACAATCAATAGGACGAGGATTAAGATTAAAAGATAACGATTCACACGCAACGTTATATGACATTGCTGATGACCTTTCCTATGGCGAAAAGGAAAATTATACTTTACAACACTTTAGAGAACGTATAAATATTTACAATAGTGAAGATTTTGACTATGAAATTCACAATATAGAATTGGAGAGAAATGGACAAAGTAAAAGCTAACATAAAAATAATCAAACTAATAAATGGTGATGATGTTGTTGCACATATGCCAATAGGTGAGAAACAACTACCAGATAAATCTCCTTTGCTTAGAATAGCAAAACCATTACAGATTAAATATATCCCACAAATGACCCCTACAGGCATAAGAGATTATATTGCTCTTATTAAATGGGTTAACTATACACCAGATAAATTAATAACTATACCGAAAGATAAGATAATGACTATAACTATGGCGTCGGAAGATATGACTAAAAACTATGCCAATTTAGCAAATGATTATGACAGATTGGATCAACCGAAAAAGGCCAAAAAGGGTGACTTTATACAAGAACAAATCTCGCAAGAAGATAATGAATTGTTGAACGAAATATTTAAGGATAAATTAACGAAGAGAACTCTCCACTAGTTACTAAAGCGTTCTCCACCAGACTACATAGTCTATTATATACAAAAAACGTGAAAAGTCAAGTGCCATTCAAATCTAAAAAACTCGCTCATATTGCTAAGCAATGGCAGATAGGAGAAATTATTCCTGTCAAAAAATTATCTAAAGCAATCAAAAGATTATTACGTCCTAGCATTGACAAAGGGAGTAAATTGTAGTAATATGTAATCATTATGCCAGGAATTAGAATTAAAAAAAAACCAGAACATTATGTAAATAATAAAGAATTTTTTGCCGCTATGGTGGACTATAAAAAGTCTGTTAATAAAGCAAAAAGAGAAAAGCAAAATAAACCACCAGTACCAGACTACGTTGGTGAGTGTTTTTTAAAGATAGCGAATCATTTATCCTTTAGACCAAATTTTATAAACTATACTTATCGGGACGATATGATAAGTGATGGTATTGAAAACTGTTTACAGTATCTTGATAACTTCAATCCTAAAAAAACTAATAATCCTTTTGCTTATTTTACACAAATTATCTATTATGCTTTTGTACGGAGAATACAGAAAGAGAAAAAACAAACAACTATTAAACACCGTATGATTCAAAACGCAAACTATGATGATATGACTTTGCAACCAGGAGAAGATGGAGAATTCAAAAATCAATTTACAGAATTTCTACGTAAGAATATACCAGCGGAAGAACCAGTTAAGAAAACAACACCTAAAAAGAAAAAGAAAATAGTTAAGAAGAAAAAATAATTATTATGAAGAGTGATAAGATTTTAATAGTCGGTGGAGGTTCTGCTGGCTGGATGACTGCTGCTACTTTAATTAAAGCATTTCCAAATAAAGATATAACAGTAATAGAATCACCAAATATACCAACTGTTGGTGTTGGTGAAAGTACAATATCAAAAGTTAAACAATGGACAAAATTTTTGGGCATTGATGATAAAGAATTTTTAAAACATACAGATGGCACTATTAAGTTTAGTATTAAGTTTACAGACTTTAATGGAAAAGACGAGGCGGCATTTCATTATCCTTTTGGTCCAATTAGAACAGACGGAACTCAATTAAATTATAATGACTGGTGGATGAAAAAAGAATTTTATCCAGAAACACCTGTTTCAGATTATGCTGATAGTTTTGCTCCTAATATGGCATTAGTTAATCAAGGTAAAGGTGCTTTCAACTTTCACGGTTTTGAACTTGACCGAGATTCTGCTTATCAGTTTGACGCAACTAAATTTGGTATATGGTTAAGAGACCATTATTGTTTACCAAGAGGTGTTAAACATATACAAGAAGATATTATTGATGTGCCTACAGATGAGAATGGTATCAAGTGTGTAGTTACAAAAACATATAGTTACTATGCAGATTTATTTGTTGATTGTACAGGTTTTAAATCAATGCTTTTAGGTGGTGCATTAAAAGAACCTTTTGAAACTATAAAAAATCTACCAAACAATAAAGCGTGGGCAACTAAAATTCCTTATGTTGATAAAGAAAAAGAAGTAGAGTGTTTTACCAATTGCACAGCAATAGAGAACGGTTGGGTGTGGAACATACCATTATGGAGTAGAGTTGGTACAGGTTATGTTTATTCAGATAAATTTGTAGATGATGAAACTGCTTTAAAAGAATTTAAAAATCATTTAGCAAAAGTACGACCTGGATTTAATACAGAAGAACACGAATTTAGAAACATTAAAATGAAAACTGGTATACACGAAAGATTATTTGTTAAAAATGTTGTTGCTATAGGACTATCTGCTGGATTTATTGAACCATTAGAGAGTAATGGTTTGTTTTCAGTACACGAATTTTTAATGATGTTAGTAAGAAATTTAAGAAGAGGTGAAATTACACGTTGGGATAAAGATAACTTTACGTTTGCTTGTAAATCTATCTTTAAAGGATTTGAGGAATTTGTTGGTTTGCATTATGCATTATCAACAAGAAATGATACACCATATTGGAAAGCAAATAATGAAAAAGTATGGGAAGAAAGTTTATATACTTTTAAACCTAAAATTATGTTAGGATATTTACAAGCTGCTTTACAAAGAAATATGGCGTCGGAGTTTCCTGTTGATCCTACAGATAGACCAGGTAAATATGGATTGCATTATATAGCAGCTGGTTTAAATTGGTGCCCAATGGATTTACCTAACTTAATAAATCTAACACATAAGAGTGAACAAGAAATAAGAGAACGTATGGAACCATTTATAAAGAAATTAGATGAACGCAAACAACAATGGAATAAAGAAGTTGAAAAGTTTCCAAGTTATCACGATTTTATACAGGAGAATTATTACAAGTGAAAATAGCATTATTAAATGATACACACTTTGGATGTAGAAATGATAGTCCTCATTTTGTACAGTATCAAGAACGATTTTATGATGAAGTCTTTTTTCCATATTTAAAAGAACATAATATTAAGACATTAATACATTTAGGTGACGTAGTTGATAGACGTAAATTTATAAACTATAAGACTGCTAATTTTTTTCGCCAAAAGTTTATGAAAAGACTTTGGGAAGAAAAGGTTGATACACATATTATATTAGGTAACCACGATACTTATTATAAGAATACAAATAAAGTAAATGCAATTACTGAATTATGTACAACGTATGATGGTCAAAATGAACCTTGGATATATGCAAGTCCAAAAGAAGTTACCTTTGATGGATTGCCTATATTGTTTATGCCTTGGATATGTGATGATACATATGAAGAGTCTTTATATGCTATTGAAAATTCAAATGCGGAAATATGTATGGGGCATTTAGAAATTAGAGGATTTGAAATGCATAGAGGACATATGAACGAACAAGGTTTAGATAAATCAATGTTTCATAGATTTGAAAAAGTTTTATCAGGACACTTTCATAAGAAATCAGATGATGGTCGTATATATTATTTAGGAACACAATATGAAATTACTTGGAACGATTATAAAGACCCTAAAGGTTTCCATATTTTTGATACAGATACTAGAGAGTTAACTAGGGTTCCTAATCCAATAAGAATCTTTAAAAAGATAGTGTATGATGATACACAACACGATTATAATACATTAGACATATCAAGATTTGATAATAGTTATATCAAACTGTTTATATCTCAAAAAACAGATGAAGATATGTATGATAGGTTTATCAATAGGTTGTATAGTACATTAAACATATACGAACTAAATATATTTGAGGATACTAGTGATGTAACTGCTAGTGTAAAAGAAGACTTAATAGAACAAGGTGAAGATACACTTACATTTTTGGGTAAATATATAGACCAACTTGATACGGACCTTGACAAAAATAAATTAAAAGAGTATACTAAAGAACTATACGGAGAGGTGAATCAATGAGTTTAGATGAAAAGAAAATGAAAGATATGGTAGATTCCATTAATAAAGAACAATTCCAAGGTAATAGTGACCAATATTCATATAACTTTGACAACAATAAAAATTATGATCCAAATGATCCAATACCTACAAGAATTGAAACACAAGGACATTTAAATTTTGGTCCATATGTTGCTTATTTTAAAGTACATCAAGCATTATTAGATGGACTTTTACAAAGAGGTAACAATCTAACACAAGGTACAAGTAATAGTAGATTAGCAGGATTATTAAGTGACCAAAGAGCTTATAGTAATGAAGATAAAGATTGGTACATAAGACACTTTCAACCATACATAGATGAATATGTTGAAGGACATTGTAGATTTGTTGGTGCCCAATATGATGAAGCACAATTTTCAAAATCATATACGTTAATGGATTTATGGATTAATTATATGAAAGAACGTGAATATAATCCTCAACACTCTCACGGTGGACAATTTTCTTGGGTTATATATTTAAAAACACCAGACATAAGAGAAGAAAGAAAAGCATTTAGAGGAACTGGTTTAGGTCCTGGAGTTATAGGTTTTCATTATGGTGAAAATACAGCACCAAAATGGGCAGAACACACATACAAATACGAACCAATAGTAGGATATATGTGGATATTTCCTGCTCAATTAAGACACGAAGTATTACCTTATACAACTAAAGGAGAAAGAATAAGTGTGTCTGGAAATTGTTATATGAATCCACCTAATCAACAAACAAAGTTTTTAAAAACTGGTAATGAACCGTATGTTGGATTAGGACGCAAAGGTAAAATAACTGGAGATTATGTCGGATTAGGCAAAGATAGAAAATAATTTTTAGTTTTATATTATGATACAGTTTAAGAGAATATCTTATAAGAATTTTTTATCTACAGGTAATGTACCAATAGAAGTAGATTTAAGAAAATCACAATTAACATTAGTCATAGGAGCAAACGGAAGTGGTAAGTCTACTTTGTTAGACGCATTATGTTTTGCTTTATTCAATAGACCATTTCGTATTATTAAAAAAGACCAAATGGTTAATACTATTAACAATGGTGGTTGTGAGGTTGAATTAGAATTTAATGTAGGACCAAAAGAGTATAAAGTTATAAGAGGTGTTAAACCAAACATCTTTGAAATACATTGTGATGGACAATTAATGAGTCAAGACGCAAGCGCAATTGATTATCAAAAGTATCTTGAAAGTAATATTATGAGGTGCAATTATAGGTCGTTTTGTCAAGTAGTATTATTAGGGTCTTCTTCTTATATGCCATTTATGAAAATGAGAGCAAGTTTCAGAAGAGAGGTCGTTGAAGAGATTTTAGACATAAGAGCATTTAGTAGAATGGATACTATATTGAGTGGTCAACAAAGAGATTTACAGAATAAAATAACAGAAACAAGACATCAATGTGAGTTAATTGAAACCAAGTATCAGACTGAAGCAAAGTACCTGGATACTCTTCTCCACAAGGATATAGACGTCCAAACGCATAAAAATAGGGTGCTTGAGAAGAATACCAAGGATAGACTAGAATATGAGAACAAGGTATCACTACTCAATAAAGAGATAGATTCAGCTAAAGAGTGTGTAAAAGATAGAGATATAGTTGATGATAAATCAAAAAAATTAACCAAGATAGAAGCGAAGATTGAACAGAATTTAGAAAGACATAAGACCTCTTTAAAATTTTTTGAAGAAAATGATGTGTGTCCAACTTGTACTCAACCATTATCTACAGAATTTAAACATCAAAAATGTGATGAAGAAAAGAATAAGATTAATACATTACAAGATGGTATGGAAAAGTTATTAAAAGAACTTGTAAGTATGGGTGAGAAAACAAAAGAATATGACGCAGTAGCAGATAAGATTTATAATTTAAATGTTGATTTATCAAAAGTAAATACATCACTAGAAGGTCTTAAAAATCAAAGTGATAATATAGAAGAAGATTTAAAAGTCTTTCAGAATAAAGATGAAGATATAGCAAATATTAGAAAACAATTAGATGAAATGAAAGACCAATTAAGACATTGTAAAATAGAATTAGATAAAATTGTTGAAGAGAAAATGTATCAAGATGTATTAAGACAAGTATTAAATGACAAAGGTGCTAAGGCACAAATTATTAAGAAGTATATACCTATAATGAATCAATTGATTAATAAGTATCTACAAGCAATGGAGTTTTATGTATCATTTCATTTAGATGAAGAGTTTAATGAAACAGTTAAGAGTAGATATAGAGATACATTTAATTATAATAACTTCAGCGAAGGTGAGAAAATGAGAATAGATTTAGCATTGTTATTTACTTGGAGAGATATAGCTAAACTTAAAAACTCTACTAATACAAATCTATTAATACTAGATGAGATATTTGATTCAAGTTTAGACCTTGCAGGTACAGATGATTTCTTTAAAATAATACAGAAATTATCAAACGAAAATGTCTTTATTATTTCACATAAAGGTGATATATTATTTGATAAATTTACAAATATAATTAAGTACAAAAAAGACCAGAACTTTACAGTACTAGATAGGATATAATGACAGAAGAAAAAAAGATAGATAAAATTTTAAAACTTGTACCTCCTACTGATCCTAGAGTTAGGTCAGCAGTAGCACCTTTTACAGATGATATGTTAAAGGAACACAATTTTAAAGATAGAAAAGAACTATCAGAAGAAATGTTTAAATCAATGGCAAGATATGGTGGTATAGGTTTATCTGCTAATCAAGTAGGTTTACCATTTAATATGTTTGTATTAGGTAATCATATATCATTAGAAAACGGTTTAAAAATGGCTTGTTTTAATCCTATGATAGTTAGTACAAGTGAAGAAACTATAATGATGAAAGAAGGTTGCTTAACATATCCTTTCTTATTTTTAAGTATTAAAAGACCTAGAAAATGTGTAGTAAAATATACAGATGAAAATGGTGATTTAAAAGAAGGTAATTTAGATGGTATGATAAGTAGAATATTCCAACACGAATATGAACATATGTTAGGTAGAAATTTTACTGAACACGCAAGTAAAATGAAACTAGATATGGCAGAAAAAAAGGCAAAGAAACAGTTTAAAATCTGGCAGAAAACTATGGAAGCTAGACACGGAAAAATGAAAAATGATTAAAGTAGTAAAAGATTTTTTACCACAACCTCTTTTTAAATTTATGAAAGATTTTGTTGAAGACGAAAAAGTATCTTGGAAATGGCAAGATAATTCAACATATCATAAAGATACAGCAACGGTTAAAGCGGATAAAATGTTTAAGTTTGGTAAAACAATATATACACACCCTGCTTTAAATCCAGATAATAAAGAATTTATAAATGAAAAATATATGTCTATATTTGGAGTGTTTGTAGACTTTCAAAACGAACATCAAAGTCATAAAACAGAACATTTAATTAAAATGAAATTAAATTTATATCCAAATGAAGGTAAACAAGTACAACACGGAACACATAAGGATATATATTCTGCTCATATTCCTTTGAGTCCAAAACATATGACTCGTATGGGTGAAGATGTTTTAGATAAAACTACCTTAACTTCTGTATTTAATTTTCATACTTGTAATGGTTATACTTGTATTGGAAAAGAAAAGATACCATCTGTTGCTAATCAGATAGTAATATTTAACCAAACTGAACATTATGGAGTTACTCAATCAGATATTCCAAGAAGAATAGTATTTAATATGAACGTAAGTATAAATGAAAAAACTAACAAATAAAACTGATACAATGAATGCTTTAGAAGCATTTGGTGTAGAAACAACAGGTGATGAACTTATTACAAGTAAGGGCAATCTAAAAGGTGTTGTTCAAGATGAAGAGGAATTAAACTCTAATATTGATATGATATATGAGTATTGGAAGAAGAGAGGATTTCCTTATTATGCTACAGATAAACAGTATAGAGAAGCACAGTTTAAAACATTACAATCTACAGATTTCAAAGGATTATTAACGCAAGATAAAGTTATAAAACCGAATCAGACAGGTCTATCTTTAGCTTGGTCGTATATGCCACATAGTTTTGGTATACGTTGTGGTAAAATGAGAACTCCTATGGAGATATATGAAAATGAAGAACACTTTAAAAAAGGTATTAAAAAATTATTAACAGGCAGTTTCTTTGGTAAACAATCAGTAGATACTTTAATGCCTATTGCAAGTAATTTAGATGGAGAAATAACTGAAATATCTCCTGAATCAAAACACAAATCAGAAAGTGTTATGAGGTCTTTATTAAGAAGATATACAGGAACTCAATGTGTATCTAATTTTAGACCTACAGCAGCGGCGTGTTTATATTCACACTTTGCCCACCCAGGTGCTATGGTATGGGATATGTCAATGGGATATGGTGGTCGTATATTAGGTGCAATTATATCAGATATTAACTATGTAGGTACTGATCCAGCTGAATTAACATTTAAAGGTTTAACTGAAATTAAGAAAGATTTTGGTAGAGAGAATAGACATTACTTTTTAAACAAGTGTGGTAGTGAAGTATTTGAACCTAAAGAAAATACATTAGATTTTGCATTTACAAGTCCACCTTATTTCAATTGGGAACAATATGGTGAAGAAGAAGGACAATCATTTAATCAATATAGTGGTAATGAAGAGTGGAACAATGGCTTTTTAAGAAAGACTATACAAAATGCATATAAAGGATTAAAGAAAGATAAGTATATGGGTTTAAATGTAGCAAACATTAAATCACATAAGACTTTTGAAGATGATACAGTACGAATCGCTGTAGAAGAAGGATTTACACACACGGATACTTACAAATTACAGTTATCCTCGCAAGAATCTGGTGCAAAATATGAGCCAGTTTTCATATTTCAGAAATAGGATCGTCTGGAAGCCGCATAAAATAAGGGAAAATTAACTATTGACTTTCCCGATTTTTTCCTGTATGATATACACATACTATGAAAAAAAGCACTACAATAAATTTAGATACTAAAAGTCAGTTAGCTAAATTAATTGCAACAGAAAATATAATCATACAACACAACAACGTTTCAACAGCAAGTTTTAATACAAAGACTCGTGTATTAACTCTTCCTATATTTAAAGAATCACACGGTGATGTTTATGATATGTTGATTGCTCACGAATGTGCTCACGCATTATTTACTCCACAAGACGGATGGAAAAAAATTCAAGATGATGATGAGTTAAGAACTTACGTTAATGTATTAGAAGATACTAGAATAGACAAAAAAATTCAAAAGAAATACCCAGGAGTTGTTAGAAACTATATCAACGGTTTTGATATATTAGAAAAACAAAACTTCTTCGGTATGAATAACAAAGATTTAAATAAAGAACTTATGTTAATTGATAAGATTAATTTAAGAAGTAAATCAAGTAACAGAATACCATTTATATTTACTCCCGATAACGACAATTGGTTAGCAAAAGTTGACGCCATCAAAACTTTTGCTGACGTTGTTAGAGTTGCTAAAGATATGTTAAATTGGCAGAAAAAACAAGTTGAACAAATGAAGAAATTGCCAGACTTTGATAACCACCCATTAATACAGAATTACGATTTATCAGATGAAGACGGAACTGATCCAGAAGATACAAAAGAATTAGACCAAGAAACTAATAGTGCTGATAATCCAGATGAACAAGATGAAAAAAATGATAAAAGAGATTCAGAAGATAAAGGAACAGACAAAGATTTAAAAGATAAAGAAGAAGAAGATAAAAAAGAAAAAGATAAAACAGCAACACAACACGCCAAAGGTGCTGACGGAGAACCTGCTCAGAAAAAACTTAAAGCAATTACAAATGATTTCTTTGAAGAAAAAAAAGAACAGTTGTTAGATAAAAAAACTTCTTATGTATATGGAACATTACCTACTCCAAATTATAATCAAGTTTTAGTATCATATAAAGAATTTATAAACGATTTCAGAAAACATATTAATGTTGAAATGGGAAAATATCCAGATGAAACATTAAAATATAAAAGATGGTTGTTAGATAAGTTTAAAAAATTTAGAACTGAAAACAAGAAAACAGTTATGTATCTTGTTAAAGAATTTGAAATGAAAAAAGCTGCTAGTGCTTACAAGAGAGCAAGTACTGATAAAACAGGAGTTATTGATCCTTTAAAATTAAAAAATTATAAATTTAGTGAAGATATATTTAAAAGAATATCTATTGTACCTGACGGTAAGAACCACGGTATGATTATGTTATTAGATTGGTCAGGTAGTATGAGTGATTGTATTGCTGATACTGTTAATCAATTAATTAACCTAGTTGAATTTACTAGAAAAGTTAATATACCATTTGAAGTATATTTTTTCACTAGTGAAAGAGATTATAATGAAAGAGATAAAGAATATTGGAAATACAAATACGGTGACTTTGCTTTTGATGAATTTAAATTAGTAAATTGTGTTAGTCATAGAATGAAAAAAAATGAATTTGAAGAATCATTATTATATCTATATCATATGGCAAAAGATTATGACCAACGTTGGGGAAGAAGAGACTCAATGGATTATCCAGAAGGACAAAATTATCATATACCAGAAAAATACTATTTAGGAAATACTCCTTTAAATGAAGCATTAGTAGTATGTCATAAGTTAATACCAGAATTTCAAAAGAAATATAGTATTGAAAAACTTACTTTTATTACTTTAACTGACGGAGGTGCCAATAGTTTCAGACACAATCAGATACAACCTTTACCAGATAAACCTACTAGAGCTATTGATGAATTAGATATAGCAGACGCTAAGAAAAAAGGAAGAAATTATACTAAAAAGAATATTCCTTTTGAATCTAAAGTAGTTATTAATCATAAGAATAAAAAGATAGTTTTAACAGACGGTTGGTACGGTACTGCTATGACCGATACATTATTAGATATGATTAAACAAGATTACGATCCTACAATAATCGGTTTCTACATTGTTAAAAGAATTAGACGTTGGGATTTAGATAGATTTATCGGTTCATATATTGATTATGAAGATAAAGAAAAAAAGAGATTAAAAATACAAAAAGAATTTAGAACTGAAAACGCTGCTGTAGTAAAACAACAAAGTTATGACAAGTATTTCTTATTGAACGGTAAGAAAATGCATATTCAGAACTTTAATCTACAAGACGCAACAGTTAAAAAAGGAACTGCTGCTGAATTAAAAAGTATCTTCGGTAAGAGTATGAAGAATCGACTAGTTTCCAGAGTAGTTTTAAACAAATTTATAGCCGAGGTGGCATAAACAATGAAAAAAACATTGAAAAATAAGGGTATTATTTACTTGACTTTCCTAAAAAATTCCTGTATAATATATCTATAAACACAATATGAAAGGACGAAAAAACACTATGTTAAATCAGAAACAAATAGACTTTGTTAAACACGCTAAGAAGTTGTTTCCAAACAAAGTTGAGTTAACACTTGCTGATTTAGTACTTGCCAATAAAGAATTTGGACATAAGTACGAACCGCAATGGTTGACAAAAGATAAGAACCTAAAAGTTGATAGGGGATTATTTAAATTACCAAACATAGATGATGACGTTTCAGAAGAAACAAAAGTTTCTAAAACTGAAACTGTTAAAGATGAAAAAGTAAGTGAAGCAGCTTATATTGTTTCTTCTTTGACTGGCGACATTGTTCCTAAAAAAGACAAAGTTTTCGTATCATTTGGTAATTATCCAGACGTAAAATCAATCGTCAAATCCAGAATGTTTTATCCTGTTTTTATTACAGGACTTTCGGGAAACGGTAAGACTATGGGAGTTACCCAAGCTTGTGCCGAAAACAGACGAGAAATGATTAGAGTCAATATAACAATTGAAACAGACGAAGATGACTTGCTCGGCGGTTACAGACTTAAAGACGGTCAAACTGTTTGGCAAAACGGACCTGTTATAGAAGCAATGGAGAGAGGTGCTATTCTATTACTTGATGAGATTGACCTTGCAAGTAATAAGATTATGTGTCTTCAACCTATTCTTGAAGGTTCAGGAATCTTTGTTAAAAAGATTAATAAATTTGTGAAACCTGCCGACGGATTCAACGTTGTTGCTACTGCCAATACTAAAGGACAAGGTAGTGAAGACGGAAAATTTATCGGAACTAATGTGCTTAACGAAGCATTTTTAGAAAGATTTCCAATTACATTTGAACAGAAATATCCAAGTGTTAAGATTGAAGAAAAAATCTTGATTAAGACTCTTGAAAAAAGTGGCAAAAAAGACGCCGCCTTTTGTAAGAAGTTAGTCACTTGGGCAGACGTTATAAGAAAAACTTTCTTTGACGGAGGCGTAGATGAGATTATCTCCACAAGAAGATTAGTCCACATTGTTCAAGCATTTACTATCTTTAAAGATAAGATAAAAGCTATTGAAGTATGTACTAATAGATTTGATGAAGATACAAAAAATTCTTTTGTTGAGTTATATACTAAAGTTGACGGAGGTGCTACAGCAGATTCAATTGCTGAAGACCAAAGAAAAGCTGAAGTAGCTGCTCAAGTAAAAGAAGACAAAGAGAGTGAGTCAGAAGACGCTGATGAATCAGATAATGATACTTCAGCTCATATCTAAAACCTCTCAATCATAGTGTAAGTCCTGAAGCGGAGGTAGTGCTCCGCTTCACTAAAACACTAGAAAGAATTATGAATATGAATAACGGATATTATGCAGTTGTACTAGATAAAAAATCTAGGAAAGATGTAAGAAAAAAAGCAACAATGGATGTTGTAAATGGAGACCATATTACACTTGCATATAAACCAGATGATAGAATGTTTAAAAAATTAAAATGTTTAGTTGGTAAAAAAGTTGACGCTTATTATAATCAGATAAGAGCAAATAAGAATATAGAAGCATATTTTATAAGAGATATGTATTTGACTGAATCATATAAAAAATTAAAAAAGATTACACCAGGTCAAGCACATATTACAATATCACATAAAAAAGGATATAAACCAGGTGACGCAAAATCAATGTTTGATAAACCACCAATGAAGTTTTATTTTCCTACAGAAATGGCAACTGGTAAAGTTAAATGGATTTCATATGAATAGAAGTTTAGAAGCAATTAAAAATTCAAATATGTCAAAAGAACAAAAGGCAAAAGCCATTATGGGACATTTTGGTGAAGAAGTTGGTAAAAAAGTATTAGAAAGAATATATAATGATAGAACATATAATATATTAAAAAATTGGTTTGCTTCAATTGATATGACATATAAATTAGATGATAAAATAATTACAGTTGATATGAAATACCAAACGCTTTGGCAAAAAGCCAATGCTATTTCATTAAAATGGTCACAATATTGGGCAAAATTTTATAAGAAAAAACTTCCTAGTGAGTATATCTTTATAACTGCTCCATTTTATAATGATAATGGAGAACCTGAATATCACAAACATATGTATAAATTATGGATTATGATGTCAGATGATATGACAATGTATCGTAATAAATTAAAAACAAAAGAGGAACCAAACAATCCAAAATCTAAAAGATTTACTATTCCATTACCAAGTGATACTATTGATAATTTTAAACCTTATTTTGATAGTACTTATATTAGAAATTCGGAAGGTTATCTTAATCCTAGATTATTAATAAATGAAATTGCAACATTAAATGAAGAAGAAATTAAAAAGTTAAAAGAAATCCAATTTGTATTACACGATTTAGGAATAAGAAATTGTGTTACTGCTTATGGAAAAAATAAAAACGGATTTTATAAAAAGGAGGCAAGTTAAATGAGTGATTTTTATGGAGAATATATGAAGAAACAAAGTAAGAGAAATAAATTAGAAAGATTTTTAGATAGATATAACCATACAATGGAGTTAATTAGAACTATACTTCCAATTATATTGTTAGTTATGCAATCAATAATTTTATGGAAGATTTTTTAGAACACGCAAAAAAGGAACAAGAAGAATTAGATGAATCTATGAAAGAATCATTTAGACAGCGTGATGAACGTAAGAAAAAAGAATTAGAAGAAAAGAAAGGAAAGGAGGATAAAATTGAGTAGAGGTATTACAGTTGAAGTAAGACACGGTAATGTAGAGAAAGCTATGAGAGTGCTTAAGAAAAAATTACTTAAAGCAGGTACGTTAAGAGAGTATAGAGAAAAGCAATACTACAGAAAACCATCTGAAATTAAAAGAGAAAAGAAAAAAGAAGGTATAAAGAATTACAAAAAGCAACAGAAATTAAGAGAATCAAGATTATAGAATTTCCAACGCCTGTGCTTTGATAACATAAATATATTATACCAGGCAATTCATAAGTCCTGGGGCGTGGAAAGGTGCCAGTCCTACATATTTTAAATATGAAAACTGGTAGTAGTTTGAGGTCTACTATAACAAAACCTCAATGAATTTAGTTATTCAGGAGCGGTAGCCTTAACCTGATGTGTTTGTTTAGCAGTTGCGCTTCGTTCAACACCCCAAAAAGAACTAAAGTAGCAGACTATTTTTGGTAGTTTTGAAGTCTATAACTCAAAAAACTACCTTAACTACTTGTAATTTGGAAAATAGTACATATATAAGTAGTAGTGAGTTGCCATTAAGGGACTCATATAATTAAAATAACTTTGCTTAATAAAGGAGGTTTATATGACCAATAAAGCATTATCTATTTTTAA